>Ga0233437_1006577_pt1 | contig 11764 bp, 16 predicted proteins | sample SI_122_August201_FD_182714 | JGI IMG/M metagenome (GOLD analysis project Ga0233437, IMG submission 182714) | Seawater microbial communities from Saanich Inlet, British Columbia, Canada - SI_122_August2016_200_MG | ecosystem: Environmental > Aquatic > Marine > Inlet | place: Canada: British... | reverse complement strand
ATTTATTGAATATCAAGTCAATAAAGAAAGATTTTTGTCTTTTGTGGATTTATTGTGATTCATATCAGGTTATCTCACATTGCCATTGTGGGGGAGAGGATAATCAAACCAGGGTACTAGGCCATTGCCGCGGAGCGGCTTACTTGAACAAAAATATCCAGCTGACAGCAACTCGCGTTTTTCGCTTCTCGCTTTCCCCAGTGGTTGGGCAAGTATTACTGCTCCGATCCACTTTCAGCGTTTGCCGCAGCTGATATTGGCGTTGGCAGCAGCAAAATTGGAGAAAAGATGAAAATCAACTTTGAATGTCAAGGGTGTCATAAAATCTTTGATTGCGATGTAGGGAATATTTCAATCAATGAGCAAACAATGCGTCCTGATTTTGAGAATCCCATCATTTGTCCGCAATGCGGGCAACGTACAATTGATGAAGTTTTTCTGACTGAACTTGGGCAGAGTCAATTGACAGACGCCACAATGGATCTATGACTTCATGGGATCCAACTGGAATCATTGCCAACAAGTATTTGCACCCGACAGCCCCGCACGTTTGGGGGCCTATTGTTATCCATTGCTTAACCACTCATTACTGTATCTGTCCCGTATAGTGTGGGCTGCGGGTGAAACCGGCGTTGGGAGGTGCGGCCATCTCTATTAAATCAAAAATAGGAGACAATATGTATAGAGTTACTCAACGAAGTTTTGCGCTCATCATTTTGTTTGTACTTGCAACGCTACTTATCGGTTGTTCGGCAACATCACCGGTGCCAGGCGCTCTGTATACAAACGTGGTTTCTCCATCTGGTGATAAAGTTGCCACTGATGCAGCAAGCTCAGAAAAAATCGGCGAAGCTTCATGTATGTCCGTTTTGTATCTTGTCGCCTGGGGAGAATGCAGCATCAATGAAGCAATGAAAAACGGTGGGATTAATAAAGTGCATCATGTAGATCAAAGATCGTTTAACGTCTATTTCTTCTATAGTCGATATACAACCATGGTTTACGGAGAATAAGTGATTAACCCAAACAACAGCTCCCAACAAACACATACAGACGGACGGCCCTCGCGGATTTGTGGTTTTCACTTTGCCCGACGTTAAACCACTCATTACTGCGGGAATTCAGTTCAGCTTGGGCCGCCGCTGATGTCGGCGTTGGGAGTGAATGTTAACAGGAAAAATCAAATGACTACGAAAGATGTTTTATTAGATTCAGGGAAATCCATCTTACAAAGCCTTCATGATAAGAATTGTCAGGAGCATATGGATGATTCTGAGTACATCCCCATCATTAAAACAATTATTAAGGGTTTGTCAGAGTATGCGGCAAACATAGAACTCCCAGCAAATCAAATTACTGATTTAACGAATAGTTTAAAAAAACATGCGCTGACACTTTACTTGATTGTGTGGCTTGAAACTGGGGAGGAAGGTGAAAACGAAGAAGAGGCTATACAAGAAGGTACAGAATATTTTCAATATATCTTTGAACACGAAATGTATCCCGAATGAACTTTGATATACCTACAATCGTTTTGATTTACACTGTACCAGCTCCCAACAAATAGCTACAGTTGACGGCCCCCGCAGCTTTGCGGCCTATTGTTGTTCATTGTTAAAAGATCAATTACTGCTTCGAATCAAGTTCAGTGTGGGCCGCAACTGAGCCCACCGTTATGTGTCGAAAAAGAATGAAAGTATATAAATACCTCCCAAAAAAATATGTAAGTTCATTTGTAGATCAAGGGTTGATGCTTTTTTGGTCACTATCTTATTTTAGAGATTACGAAGACCAAATTCGTGGTGATCAATATGAAGGAACAAAAAAGTTTCAACCAAAAGTTGGTCTGCAAATTACCAAAAGTACAGGTGAACAATTTTATATGCAGACATCTTTTGAGTCATCAGTCCAAGCAGACGATATTTTCGTATTTTGTACAAGTGAGGTTTGTTGTAAAGAACTAGCAATAGAGTTTGATGCAACTATTTGTGTCGAAATAGATCTTGATAGTTTTGTTTCAAAGCTTAAAGCGGCACTTATACCTATTCAAAAAGTTTTGAAAAAAGAGATCTTTCATAAGACAGTGGAATATTACTCAGAAACAAAACCACCGATAGTTGACTGGGCTCTCCCTGACAAAATCATCATGTCTAAACTTGAGTGTTTTCAGAAACAGAAAGAATATAGATTTTCATTTTGTTTCGGGGATGTACTCAACGTTGGAAATACTACACAACGATTCGGAAGCTCTTCTTCAAGTGGACCGTTTCGTTCATCAGATTATCCTAAACAAGAATTAAGATTAGGAAACATGAAAGATTATTGTAAAATTCATAAATTCACATAACGAATTTATCAAGCCGACGGCACCCGCAGTTTTGCGGCCTTTTATTGCCCTTTTGATTCTCCACGTTTTACTGCTTCGGCTCAAGTTCCGTGTGTGCCGCGCCTTATAATAGTGTTAGCAATAAATAATAGACAGATAAATATTTTGGATTGCATCTGTAGTACCACTTTGATATCATCAATTCATGCCAAGAAAATTAAAACAATTGATTCGTGATCTTGAAAAAGCAGGTTTTGTTAATCGCGGCGGTAAAGGGAGTCACAGGAATTTTGTCCACCCAGATTTGGCAATTCCGGTGACGATTTCTGGCAAACTTAATGACGATGCAAAGCAGTATCAAGAAAAAACCATCAGATCTGCAATAGAGGAGTTGAGCAAATGAAAGAAAGTGACAAATATCTTAAAATTGTTGAATGGTCGGAAGAAGACAAATGCTATATTGGTACTTGCCCAGGTTTGTTTCTTGGTGGGTGCCATGGTGACGATGAGGCAACGGTATACAAAGAACTGTGCAATACTGTTGAGGAAAACATAGCTTTGTACCGAGCAGATAATAGGTCTTTACCCAAAGCAACCAGAAAAAAAGAGTATTCTGGAAAATTTCTGTTGCGTACTGGAAAGGAGTTTCATAAAGTTCTATCAATTAAAGCACTCCAGTCAAATGAAAGCTTAAATAGCTATTGTATCAAAGTCCTCAAAAACTCAGTAACTCATCTAAATCAGTCAAAAAGCTAACAATTTTTTGCAGACCGACAGCCCCGCACATTTTGTGTCCTATTGTTACCCATTGTTTCGCTACATATTACTGTGTCAGTCCGGTTTTGTGTGGGCTGCGGCTGAAAAACGCGTTATCGCGCCGAGATAAGCTCGGTGTATCTTGCAGGGTGAAAGTCCCTGTCGGGTGTAAATGCTGAGAAGTGTCTGCGTAAGGGCTAGCCACCCACCCGTATCGAGCCTTGGACCTATGGCGGAGTAATGTCGTGAGATATAACGAACAAGATGGGTTAAGCGTAGGCAGAGAATCCTATAGGCCGCAGGGGAGATCGCGCTCCCTGAAGTGCTGGTACAGCTTCGAAATGCTAATTGTGGACGCCGAGGGTTTTAACACGCGCCGAAGGCAACACAGAAGCATCCGCAATGGCTAGGATGTGGAGGTCCACCGGAGTCATCAGGTCGTGGCATGTAGGAAGAGATACACTGGAGAACTCGGGAAGGCCCAAAAGTTCCTGATGTAGGGATGCCAACAGAACGGTATACAGTTATTGAGGCAATGAAAGGGAAACCTTGAAACGGATCTAGACTGGAATCTGCCCTGTTGTACAAGAACTATAAGTCAGGCGGGCGTATTGATCCTGGCGGATCAAAACGCTACATGCTCTTGGGTTGTCTTATCAGGCATAGTACTCTGAGGTTGGGAAAGCCAGCCACATGGGGAAGGACCTGACGGAAGTACGTAGCCCACAAAGGAAACTTATGCCGGACACGCAGGATCGGATCAACATAAGCAAACCTCACTGCGGGGAATAGCCACTGGATTTTGTAACGGGCAACTGTGAAAATCCGCGCGAAAGCGAGTACAACCGAGGAACCGAATGCGAGAAAACCGCACGTTCGGGTCTGTGCGGGGGGCTCCTGGTGACAGGAGTTCCTACCGCCGATGAAGATTAGGGGAAGTGAATTCTAATTTAACTGAAGATAGGAGAGATTTAGGAAAGATGTCTGTATACGTCTTTTCGATTTCCGATTTTGACAATCAGTATTACTAAAACGTCATTTTGAATTTCATAGATTATTCGATAATCTCCAACCCTCACCTTGTGGAAGGAATTATTTCCTTCCATCTTTGTTGTTTCAGGTGAAGGGAGGTTTTCTTCCAAGCTGTTAATCTTGTCTGCAATTCGTCTTTGAGCGGACCGAGGCAATTTTCTTAATGCTTTAGCGGCAGATTTTTTGAATTTTATTGTGTATCTCAAAGATCAAGCTCCCTTCGAAGAGTAGACCAACTGATATCCTCTCCTGGTTCATCTTTAGCTTTCCAGGCGTCATGTATATCAATTTGGTCTTCTAGCTTCTGAAGTAGCATGAGATCTTCAATTGATACTAAAGCGGCAAGTTCTTTGCCCCTTCGAGTCAAGACAACAGGTTCTTTCCCGTATGCAACTTGGTTGATAATTTCTGCAAGGTTTTTTCTTGCATCAGCGGTCGTAATTTTATCCATTTTTTTGCTCCATATTGTACGTTTTGTACATATATTATTATTTGTACGCCAGGATGTCAAATACTCATCTAATAGGTTGAATTCATAACAAATTTATCAACTGGACTGCATATCGTCACTGCAGGGTTCAAGTGAAGTGATCCTGGTGAAACCATCTTGGTTTAAAGTCCGGTGTCGCAACCGGTTATAATGGTGTTAGGGATTCAAGGAGCAAAGAATGAAAAAGAACGTCCTATTGTTTGTACCGCTCTTACTGATAGGCTTTACCAATATTCTTTATACTTCGGCGTCTTCCTCAGACACGTCGGAATATGTACGTGAATCAGCCGTACAGTCCGAGTCGACAGACTCATACGAGCAAGTCTTAAATATCTGGAAGACTCCAGAAGACATCAATGTTTGGATTGCTGCCAATTTCTTGTACGACATGGCTCGAGCGTTACAACTGTCTGAAACCCAAAGAGTAAAGAATGCGCAGCTATTGATATACCACCCCTCCGAATTCTTTACTCTAAAGTCCGGTGTATGTGTTGACCTATCACGTTTTGGTGTTGAGACACTCAAACGTATAGATACACGGAGTGAACCAAAATATCTGATGATTGAATTTGATCCAATACAAGTTGCTGGAAATACATTACGATTGCATTGGCTTGTGAGTTTTAAACGTGATGGCAAGCGCTATTTTTTCGCTGATTCGAAACGGCCAGGTCATATTGCTGGCCCATACAATGATACGCGAGAATTCATAAATGAGTATGCGCAATATCGAGGTCGAAAGATAGTGTCTTTTCGAGAGCTGGAATCGTACCAAAAGAAACGTCGTACCAAAAGGCAGAAGCGCCAGGTGCTATCTAAAAGTCCCTAACAAATTTCTGGAGACCGACCGCAATAGTCTGGCGGTTTACTTTTGGTTATAGGTTTTTTCTAAGTCACCTGTTCAGGCAAGTTCAGCGTGGCGGCGGCTCAGAAAAACGTTCGGTAAACAAACTAATAATGAAAAACAAATTAATAGATGCAATTACATCTGAGCAAGCTTTGGGCATTTTAAAGAATCTTGCTGAAAAAGATCGAAGTATTGCTGATCAAATCGAAAAAGAAGCAGAACGAATATTCAAAAAAGTAGATTCAGAAGAAATCTGTGAAAGTGTTTATTGGATTCTTGATGGCATAGACGTCGAAGAATTATGGGATCGCTCCGGTTCTAATAGAAATGGCTATTCATCACCTGATGATATGTCCATTCAAATGATGGAAGAGCTTTTGGATCCATTCGAGGAACAAATGAATAAATATATCGATCTTGGATTCGTCGAAGAAGCAAAGCAGTACTGCATGGGATTATTAAAAGGTATTTACAGGTATAACCAGGAATCAGAATCAGAATTTAAAAACTGGGCATCAGATGTACCGGGTGAATGCTTCAGTTATCTATTTAGAGAATGGAAGAAAGTAACCAAGAATAAACGATATCAAGAGGAGATGAGCAAATTCCTAAAAGACAACTGTTCTGAATGGTCGTAATATGTGCAACTTGAAGTCCCCTATCGGGTAGCCGCCGGTTTCTCTCCGGCAGCCCCCACACCACCCGGCGTGCGGTGTCCGCACCGGGCGGTTCATAAAACCTATCGAACCGTAGTCGGATAATGCATGTTAACCCACAATTCTTTTACCGAAATTAACCCCTGATCTTTCAACCATTGATTGGTCATTCCAGTTTGCGTACCCAAAGATTTGGACAGCCTCCAATAGCCTTTTCTACTTGAACCTGTAGACAAGGCGTGACTGCGAGAGGTTTTAAGTTTAAAAAGATTTCCCACCCGCGGACTGGGCCTTATACGACATTTCTGTTCGTCGGCTCATGATTTTGCTCCAGTTCAACGCTGCAAGAGTCGCGTCTCAGTCTTCAGACATTTCCTCGCGAATTTGCCCTTGCCTTTCGCTAGTAGTTAACGCTAATGTCTATAGAAAACAACATTAACGGTGATCTTCCTACAGAGGACTTTCACCTCATTAGTATATACCCATGCCGGGCGTACCGAGTTGCTGCAGCTGATGTTACCCGCCGCGGCTTTGCCGCTCTGGGCAAACCAGCTGAGCACAGTGTTGTGCTAATTTTTCTTCTGGAAAGAATGCATAAAGGAGCAAATTCATCATTGCAAAAAGTACCATTATTGGTACAATAGACCTCATGGAAATTACCTTCCGCTTAAAAGTAGCGTTTTATAAAACAAGCTCAGGTGACGAACCAGTACGTAAATGGCTCCAGGAGCTTAAAAAGGAAGATAAGAAAGCAATTGGGGAAGAAATTAAAACTGTTCAGTTTGGTTGGCCTCTCGGTATGCCAATTGTTCGCAAACTTGATAAAGACTTATGGGAAGTTCGGGTTTCTTTGAAGAGCCGAATTGCAAGAATTCTTTTTACAGTACATGAAGATTCCATGGTTTTACTCCACGGCTTTATAAAGAAATCCAAGAAAACCTCAGCTAATGATTTAAAACTTGCCAAACAACGTTTACAGAGTTTTGGAGGATAATATGAAACACAAGAATATCGGAAGTAACTTCGATGATTTTCTCGAAGATGAGGATTTATTAGCAGATGCTGAAGCAGTAGCAATAAAGAGAGTGGTAGCGTTTCAAGTCAACTCACTTATGAAAGAAAGAAAAATTTCTAAAACGGCTATGGCTAAACGAATGAACACGAGCCGTTCCGCCCTTGACAGGCTGCTTGATCCCATGAATACATCAATTACTTTACAAACTTTAGAGAGAGCGGCTCATGTAATTGGAAAGCGGCTTAAAGTTGAGTTTGTGTAGCCATGGCAGCACAAATCGGGTAGCCGCCGGTTTCTCTCCGGCAGCCCCCACACCACCCGGCGTGCGGTTCCGCACCGGGCGGTTCATAAAACCTATCGAACCGTAGTCGGATAATGAATGTTAACCCACAACTCTTTTACAGAAATTAGTCCCTGATCTTTCAACCATTGATTTGTCATTCCAGTTTGCGTACCCAAAGTTTTGGACAACCTCCAATAGCCTTTTCTACTTGAACCTGTAGACAAGGCGTGACTGCGAGAGGTTTTAAGTTTAAAAAGATTTCCCACCCGCGGACTGGGCCTTATACGACATTTCTGTTCGTCGGCTCATGATTTTGCTCCAGTTCAACGCTGCAAGTTTCGCGTCTCAGTCTTCAGACATCTCCTCACGAATTTGCCCTTGCCTTTAACTAGTAGTTAACGTTAATGTCTATAGAAAACAACATCAACGGTGATCTTCCTACAGAGGACTTTCACCTCATTAGTATATACCCATGCCGGGCGTACCGTGCACATGCAGTCGGACGGCCCTCGTTGTTTTGTGGTGTCTATTTTGCCCAATGCCAAACCACGTTTTACTGTGAAATTTGAGGTCAGCGTGGGCCGCCGCTGATGTCGGTGTTATAGTGCGACTTGAAGTCGCATAGTTGTGTGTATTCAAGTGTTTACTTGGAATACCTGCAATCCTACCAGTCCCTACATGGGCATGCTTGCCACGCGCTGTGTGGTTGGTGTGAAGCCCCATGGACAAGTGTACCGAAATGGGTTCGAATGGTAACGGGAGAACACCGTCCGGAAATCCTCTCCGGTTAAGGGCTTGGGACGGCTGATAGGGTGAAATTAACTGAATGTTCGTAAGCGCCGTCAGCAGTTACCAACCTACGGGGATTAATAGGTTGAAGGCATGTTTCCCTGTGTTTACATGCGTGGTCAGGTTGCAGGTCTCCTAACTACTTGCAACGGAACCGTCGTACCGCCGGCGTAGAGAATGCACCTAAGTCATCCATTGTGATCAGCTATGTGGAACAAGGAAACCCAGTTCCGGCGCGTTCGGGCAGGCTAACCGCGAGGCATGCTGTTGTCGGGCTGGAATAGGATGCTGAAAGAAGCGAATGCCTATCTGTAATGGATGGGATACCGGGTGAAACATTCTCGGCTCAGTAATGAGGCAGACGTTGGGCGGGTCTTTGGTCATGTGAACTACGACCGAATCGGATGAAAGCAGGGAAAGCAAATGACGGCCTTGAGCTGGTGCGCCCTGTACACCTTCGGGTTATTCCGACTGTCATACGATAACATGAAGTAAATTTTCTTAAATTTGCGGGGATCTCCACAAGGGAGGCCTTTTCAGAGGCTTGAGCTGTGTGAGGTGAAATTCTCACGCACAGTTCGTAGGGGGCTGGGGGTTGGAGACAACTCCCGGCTACCCGACGGAGACAAAAATATAGGAGGAATACAATGGGTGACTTACTTACAGGAAAGAACAGAGAATATATTCCAAACATTGTTTTCAAAGCAATGACATTTATTATGAAATTGATGGATGTACTTGTTCAGTATTCTCGTAAGAACTTCGAAACCTTAGAGTTAAAATCTGGTCAAACTGTTATTGATTATGGCTGTGGTCCAGCACGATATATTGAATTTGCGTCTAATGCTGTTGGCAGTGCAGGCAGAGTTATCGCAATCGATGTACACCCACTTGCTATTGCAAAAGTAAAAGAGAAAATCGAAAAACAAAATCTATCAAACGTAGAAGCAGTTCTTGCAGAAAAATATACAACTTCTATAAGCGCTGAAATCGCTGATATGGTCTATGCTCTTGACATGTTTCACATGATAGAGCAACCAAACGAATTTCTAAAAGAACTGAGTAGATTAGCAAAAAGAGACGGAACAATAATTATTGAAGATGGGCATCAACCCAGAACAGATACTATTCAAAAGATCGAAAAATCGGGATTTTTAAGGATTATTCAAGAAACCAAGTCTCATGTTAAATGCCAGAAACTTACTTAAAGATAAAACACATAATAAATGTTTACAGTCCGTCATTTACCGCCGCTTTGCGTCGGAAAATGCGGCTGAAACAGGTGTTGGAAATTGCCTAAGACCGCCTGTTTCGCCGCAAAGCGGCAAAACTGGCGGCTTAGCACAGTGTTGGGCAGGTTCACTAAATTTCGTCATTTCACAAAGTTTTAGATGTTTATTTGAGTGATAATTCTTCGCGAGCATTGCAAACAAATAGTTAGCTGGGAGGTTAAGATGAGCGATATTAATAGTTTGGAATCAATAAAACGAATAGGTACAGGTTTATCATTTATCGTTTTTCCACTGGTTTTTGTTTATGCTTTTGCAGGACACCCAAACATGTTTAATTTTCATTTCTTAGGGCCAGAAGAATTGATCCTAAGAGCTCGTGGAAATAGTGGGCTTCATTTTGGACATGCATTAGTTACGCTCAATACAGGTTTGCTAGTTGTAGCTGCTCTTCATTTTATGAAACTTTTGGATCAAAGTTCATCTGCATGGGCAGGCTATATTGGAGGTGTGTTGGCGGTATTCGGCTCTCTTATGTTAGCTGCCGACAAAGGTGCTCTTTGCTTAACGATGAGTGCTCTCGAAACTCTATCTGATAGTGAATTTTCAATGATGATGCCCGGATTAATAGCTATGTTTGCAAAAGAAGGCTGGTTGATTTTAATTTGGGGACTTTTGTTCTTACCAATTGGTTTTACAATCCAAGCCATTGCTTTGTTAAAATCAAAAGTGATTCCTCGATGGCAAGGATTATTGTTTTTAATCGGGATTCTTTTTATCGGGACTCCAGACGGCGTTGAATTCATCAATTTAACTGCAGCTATCATTATGTCAATAGCTTTCGTCCCTTATGGAATCCAAAAGATAAAAAATAGGTAATGAACGCTTTTAATAATAGGTTATCAGTGGGTTGCCCAATAAAGCCATTAAGACGAGTCGCAATCGCCCTCGGTGAAGGTAAATACAATGTATATAGTTAAAATATCAGTAATTCAAAACTCGGTGCAGCGGCCGCTTATGGCCAGCGTTATGTGAAAACTAAAGGAAACTCGTTTATGAAACACGAATGGAGAAAGAAAGAAAAAGGGTATTATGTTCCTAAAAATGAACCTGAAGTTATTACTCTCCCAAATTTTAAGTTTTTTATGATTAAAGGTAAAGGTAATCCAAATGACAGTTTTTTTGGCGACTATGTTGGCGTCCTTTATTCGCTTTCTTATGCCATCAGGATGTCATTAAAAGCTGGGTTCGCACCGGAAGATTACTTCGAATATACAGTTTATCCATTAGAGGGGGTTTGGGATATATCTGATGAAGCAAAACAAGACTATACAGGTGTTCTCGATAAAAACTCTCTTATTTTCAACCTTATGATTAGACAACCAGATTTTGCAACTCATGAATTTGTTCAAAAAGCCCTGGAAAGAACAAAAAAGAAAAAGCCACATGCATTGCTTGATTCAGTAGAGTTTTCTGAAATTGAGGAAGGTAGATGTGTACAAATGATGCACAACGGTAGTTATGATAATGAACCAGAGTCGTTCAAACAAATGGAAATATTCTGTAAGGAAAACAAATTGTATAGAACCTCAAAAAAACACAGGGAAATATACCTTTCTGATGCAAGAAAAGTAACTCCAGAAAAGCTAAAAACGGTCCTTCGTTTTAAAATAAAATAGAAACACTAAGCTTCAATTTTGAAGTGCGACACATAACAATTTTCTTGCGCTGACGGCGATCGCCTTTTCAGATTCAGAAATCGGTGCTCTTGGCATCATACGAGTAAAACAATCATCATCGTAGCCGCAGCTCAGAAATGCGTTAAACAACCAAAAATTTCAATAAAGGAGGTGCTAAAATGAGAAAAATCAGTTTACTTGACATGATTTTAGTTGCCTGCGCCCGGTGATACAGGCGTTGAAAAAAAGGAGATACATCATAGATGCGTATTGCTCTTATATCTGACATTCATGCTAACGAAGTAGCACTAAAAGCAGTATTAAAAGACATTGCACAGAATGGAGTAGATCAAATTGTCTGTCTTGGCGATATCGTTTGAGAGGGAGGTTACTCAAAATTAATCAAATTGTGCCCGTTTTATGCTGGATCGAGAAGCATTCTCATTTTGCTGGTTGTAATTGATTAATTGAGTCAACATCATTTGTCATTTAAAAAGCAGATTTCTCTTCTCTAAGATCTCATACGGATTTTCTTCTAAGGGTTCGGAAATAAATAACTTGGTTTTTTACCCACGTGGAGAAAGTGTATAGTTCCACGATGGATTCAATTCATGTCGTTTAATGTTAAGTTTTTTTATATCCTCTTTCGATGCCTTAAGTCC
>Ga0233437_1006576_pt1 | contig 11765 bp, 7 predicted proteins | sample SI_122_August201_FD_182714 | JGI IMG/M metagenome (GOLD analysis project Ga0233437, IMG submission 182714) | Seawater microbial communities from Saanich Inlet, British Columbia, Canada - SI_122_August2016_200_MG | ecosystem: Environmental > Aquatic > Marine > Inlet | place: Canada: British... | reverse complement strand
TATACTGCGGATATTAGATAGGATTGCTGTGGTGCGGGGAATACTGAATGAGTTTTTTTTAACAGATCACAAATCTTTTTTGATTCATTTAAAGACAAATTACCTTTCAATATTCTTTTAATGATACCATTCTTGCTGCTGATACCTGAAACATTGCGAATATATTTAACAGTATTTTTAGCGTATGATGCAAAAACATCAAGAAATGGTTTTGCTGATAAAATTATTCCGATTCCAGAAAGTCCAGCAACTACTGCATCTGTCTTCTCATCTTTTAAGTATCTAAAAGTTTGAATACACAGATCCCGTATATCACCATATAAAGTCAAGTCAGAAGCAATAGCACCAATTCCTGAAAAAGTATCCCATACTCTTCCTGTTACTGCACCCGTTGCAATTGATTTAAATTTTTCAACGACTGTATATTCAAGCTCTCCTTTGAGTTTTTCAAGCTTTTGGGGATCAACTGTTTTATTTTTTTCATAGAATTGAACCAGATCCAGTGCTTCATCTCTTCTGTTCTGGGATTGTAACTTTTGAATTTTTTCGATGGGATCAAATTGTGACCCGGTTATTTGATAATATAATGCTGTACCCGATGTAATTATCAAAAACATTACAAATAAATATACTAAAAGTTTAAACAGGTGTTTTTTCAATAGGCGTGTTCTCCTTTTGTGTTAAGGGTTATTGTTATTGCTGGTGTCGCCTCCTTTCAGGTCATCTGGGTTGGGTGGTTTTCTGAGCGTTGGACAGATACCTGAAGCTCTGAGTTTTTCAAAGAGCGTGGGTTCTTCTTTGGTCCTGTAGTAAAATTTAATGGCCAGGTAAATTGTGACCACGATGTTTAATGCGGTGAATACGATAAACCAGGGGTTTGTAAAAAGCTCCATTTGTTGTTCTCCTTTTTTGTTTGGTTGTTGGGGTTAAAAAACGGTGGAATGGATTACATGCTTATCTATAAATTAATATATATACTGATCTGTTTTATATTGGATTTTTAGGCGGTTTTTGGGGTGTTGAGAGGGTTATAGGCGGGATTTTGGGTACAATTTTTTTTGAGAATGGTTTTTGATTTCAGATTTCAGATTTTTAGTTTATGTAAAAAAGCGGGTTACTGGGTCATGATATCACCTGTATATTATTATAAAAAGCGATTTTGAATGTGAATGAAATGAGTAGTCATTAAAATTTCAACAAGTCACTTTTGCTTTTTAAGACGTCGTGGGTGAGGATGTATAGACAAAGTCTGCAGCATGAAATTTTGAAGATACCGATATAAATCAAAGCTATTTCCGCTGAAAGTCAAAACTGTGATTGCTGCAAGTATCATTCACTTTCTATCTTGACAAAATTCCTTATGTTATCCATCATGCTAAGTGAATTTCAAGCATGATTTTTTTTGACCGATGGCATTAATTCAATGTTATTTGTTAATTAATGTAATTAAGCTTTCCATGTTCATAAATTTAGGCAGGTGGTACCTCATTGGATGATAAACTGATTAGCAGCATTAATCATATTTTAAAAAATAGAAAAAACTGTACCATCAACATAATCAACGACAAGTTGACTCTTGCAGTTTTTTTGATGCTTAAAAAGAATTTAAAAAATGTGGCTACGATTAACTTCTTAATCCGTAATCCTCGTTCTCTGCCCCGAAACGGTGAAGTGATCCGGGAATTTGACCTAACTCCGAATGAAACCCTGTTTAACACCTATGATATTATTGAAAAAAATAAACTTCAGCATTTTGAACAAGCCCGGGCCATGTATGATTTCATTAAAGCTCATGTGAATATTAAACGGACCACTGACGTATGTCGAATTAAAGGGAATGTGCTGATTATTGATGAAATATTCATGATTCAGGGGTCATCCTCTTTGGAGTTTTCCCCAAAGGCTCAGCGATTAGATGTCAGCCATATAAACTTTGATGCGGTGATTCACCAAAATATGGATAAAGACCAAATATCCCATGCAGGAAAAACCTTTAAACAGATCTGGAACCAGCCCAACCTAACAAAAGATTTTAAAAAAGATATATTGAACAGTCTGGAATCCCTTTATAAAGAGCATTCCCCAGAATTTCTCTACTATTTTACACTGCATGAGCTATTTGGCCAACAGTTGGATTATGGCGTTGAACGTTTTGAAAAGGACAATCTCCATTTTAAAAAAACCAATATCTGGAATATGCTTTATAATTTTCAGAAGGATTGCGTTTTATCAGCCATTCAGAAAATTAATAAATATAATGGATGTATCATTGCTGATAGTGTGGGGTTGGGTAAAACTTTTGAAGCTCTTGCTGTCATAAAATATTTCGAGATGCGCCAGGATAACGTATTGGTATTAACGCCTGCAAAACTCTACGACAATTGGAATTCTTTTAAAGGTGCTTATAAGGATAGCATCCTGGATGAAACATTTTACTATAAGATCATGTTCCATACAGACCTGTCACGTTATAAAGGTGAATCCAGAAGTGGGTGGGATCTTGCTCGGTTTGACTGGAGCAAATTTGATCTTGTAGTTATTGATGAGTCCCACAATTTTCGCAACCGGACTGAAAAGGAAATAGGCCAAACTCGTTACCAGCGACTATTAAATGAGGTGGTGAAACAAAACCGAAATACTAAAATATTGCTGCTTTCCGCCACACCGGTAAATAATTCTTTGAACGATTTGCGCAATCAGATCAGTATTATCACAGCTGACAAAGATGATGCTTTCCAGGAGATGGGACTGAACAGTATTGCCAACCTCCTGCGCCAGACCAGTTTAAAATTGAATCTATGGGATAAAGAGGTGGACAAAGATAAAGATACTCTTTTAAATTTACTACCAGGTGATTTTTATAAACTCCTTGAGTTGCTGACCATATCCCGAAGCCGAAAACACATCACCAGTTTTTATGGTACTACGGAAGTAGGTAAATTCCCCAATAAATTAAAGCCGGATACCTATACCCCCCATATTGACGTCAAGGAAGAATTCCTCAATTTCAAAGAGACCAATATTAAACTGGAAGAACTTCTCCTGGCCGTATACATGCCCATGAAATACATTAAAATCGAATACCGGGCCATGTACCGAGAACGCTATCAGACAAGGTATAATAACAAGATAATTTTCAGTCATGAAGACCGAGAGTTTTTAACAGCAAAGATGCACCGATTCAATCTTTTTAAACGATTAGACAGCTCTGTTTTTGCCTTCGGGGAAACTATCCGCCGGTTAAAGGAACGTATAGAAGCCTGTATTGCCCTGCTGGAAGAAAACATGGATACAGAGTTGCCAAAAACAACCCAAGAGAATGAGGAGGAGGGAGATTTTCTGGAAAAAGATGAACCCTCATTGGATTACAAATACATCATCAAAGTGCGCCATCTCAATGCCAGTGAATTTCTGAAAGACCTTTATTATGACAAAATCGTGTTGGATGATATATATAACGAAGTGCAGATTATTCTGGAAGAAAAAAGAGACAACAAGCTCGCCACCCTGCAAACCATAGTACAGGAAAAAATACACCAAACACCTTATAATAAAGGGAATCGAAAAGTTCTTATCTTTACTGCTTTTTCAGATACGGCCAGATACCTTTATGATGCTATAGTTCCTAACATGAATGCTCAGGGTGCTATTACTGCCATGATCACCGGTTCGGACAAGCCTCGGGTGAGCACAGACAATATTGACAAAGGGTTTGGTGCTGTGTTGTGTGCTTTTTCTCCTCAAGCGAAGATGAGAAAAGAACTTCCCCAAGAAAACCAGGTGGATGTTCTCATTGGAACTGACTGTATTTCAGAGGGGCAGAATCTTCAGGATTGTGATTGCGTTATCAACTATGATATCCAATGGAATCCAGTCACTCTGATCCAGCGATTTGGCAGAATTGACCGTATCGGTAGCATCAATACTGATATCAAGATGATTAACTTCTTCCCGGACATGGCTTTAAATGAATACCTTCGCCTGGAAAAACGGGTAAAAAGTAAAATGGTTTCGGCCAACATAAGTTCTACCGGGGATGAAGATATCCTTAGTCCTGAGATGAATGATATTAGTTTTAGGACTCGTCAACTGGAACGACTAAGAGATGAAGTTATTGACATTGATGAAGCCGGTGATAGTATTTCCCTCACTGATCTCAACATGAATGAATACCTGTTTGAACTTGCTGAGTATATAAAACAAGAACAGGATATTAAAACCATTCCAAAAGGGATTTATGCACTTGCAGAAAAAGATCTGCACGCTGGTGTTATCTTTTGTTTCAAGCATCGTAATGATACTGCCAAACCAGAAAATGATAGTTCTCTTTATCCTTATTATTTGATCTTTATGGATAAGGAAGGCAATGTCCTTTATGGAAATACCAAGGCAAGAGAAGTGTTGAAAGTGTATCGAAAGCTTTGCTATGGTGTGGAACACCCCCAAAAAAATCTGATAGAAAAATTCTTAGAGGAGACCAAGAATGTTAAAAAGATGGAACCCTATTCAAACTTGCTGACCGATGCGGTCCGCTCCATACAGGGAGAAGAGGAACATGCTGCTGAACAGAGTATTTTTGATTTTAGTGGATATAATAATCCTTTTGCAGGAGACACTATTGATGACTTTGAACTGGTTTCTTTCCTGGTGCTGGATTGACAATTGTGTCTAAAAAAAAGTTTTTGAAAATAAAAATGATGCCATGATTAATATTCCTCAACAATACCAGGTTAAGAGAAAAATAGCCTTGAAAACTATCCTATCCGGCGGGATGAAACCATCTGAAAAAAAACGTCTGAGGGCTTGTCTCAAGAGAGTACACTTGACACAACAGATCCAAGGAGAATCTATTCCTTCTTTCATTGATGAATTCCACCGGTATGAAGTGATTATGTTCTTTAATGTTCAACTTGATAATATCAAAAAGGCAGATTCTATTGCACCTATTTTCCAGAAACTGTTTAAACCACCTTGTGTTATCCGGTTCTATGATAAAATAGAGGTTGTTTTTTCATTTGCAAACAAACGGATCAGTAAAAAAGATGATAAAGAAATTTTATTACAAGAGAGTGTGGTAACTTTACCTCGCCCGATTCAAACTCTCCGGGAATCTGAATGCCTTCTGGGCAGAGTATTGGATTTCAATACAATTCTAAACACTGTTCATAAATGGGGTTTTTACCTCGAAGTTATGACAAAATCTTTTATTGCCACCCATTTAAATCTCTATTCCAAAATGACCGAATTCCTTGATACACCATTATGGTATAACAGCGATGATATTCTGGATCTGCTCAAGAACATGATTGAATTGAAGTTGTTAAACTCACAAAAGAAGAAAGCCATTCAAATAAAGGACAAGGTGATACTGAACAGTCAAATTAAAAACATCATGGATGAACTACATCTTAAGCTGGACTTACTTCATAAAGCAGTATAAATCAATTAATAGCGTTTACTTATAATAATGAAGGATTTGATAATGACATATCCAAAAATATCCCAGGAAATCTCTGATCCTGTTAATGAGAATATCCAGAAACTTGCCGGTCTTTTTCCTTCAGCTGTTAAGGATGGCGAACTTGATATTGATGCGTTGAAACAGGAGCTCGGACAGTTTGAAGAAGTCGGCTCTGAAAAATATGAGCTCACATGGGCAGGAAAGCAGGAAGCTAAACAAACCTCGTTCAAACCCATTATAGGAAAAACTTTGAAATACATTCCTGAAGATAGTAAACATCCTGATACCACAGAAAATTTATTTATTGAAGGGGACAATCTTGAAGCACTAAAGTTACTCCGTCAGAATTATTATGGTGCTGTAAAAATGATATATATTGATCCACCATATAACACGGGTAGTGATTTTGTTTACAACGATAATTTTAAAATGAGCAAAGAGGAAAGTGATATAGCTGAAGGGAATATGTCTGAGCTTGGAGAACGATACACTAAAAATCGAAAAGATCAAAATCGATATCACACTAACTGGTTAAACATGATGTATCCACGTCTTAGACTGGCGAAAGATCTTCTAAAAAATGATGGGGTTATTTTTATTAGTATTGATGATAATGAAGTACATAACATGAGGAAGTTATGCGATGAGATTTTTGGAGAGGAGAATTTTCTCAACTGCATTGCAGTAAAGTTGTCTGAATCAACAGGCGTAAAAATGGCTCATGTCAATAAAAGATTACCTAAATTAAAAGAATATATTCTCTTTTACAAAAATCAAGAAGTATTAATCAATCCACCATCAGTGCCAAAAGGGAAATGGGATAAAGAATACAAGCACTTAATAATTGGTGTGTCAAAAAAAGAATTGAATATTGTTAAGAGTGTAATGAATGATGATAATATGTCAGATAAAAAGCTAAAAATGGCTGATGACATTTGTTCAAAAATAACTTTAAGTTCTGTGTCAAAGCTTTTTGAAATTCATCATAACATTTCAGAGTCAGAGAAAATGGATATTTTGAAAGATAACGCTTGGAGAATTGTACGTGATGTGGCAACAACTGGTGGAGCAAAAATCATTGCTGACAAAAAAAAGCAAGAAACCGATGCTCCATTTTTTATTATAATTACGCCTCAAAGTAAAAAATACTTAATAAAATCTGGATATAGTTCTACCGCAGAACAACCTAGAATAAAATTGCTTTTTGCTGATCATTACCTAACAGTCAATCCTGGGGATTTTTGGGGAGATATAAAAACTACAGGTCTTGACAATGAAGGTTATGTCGATTTCCGTAATGGTAAAAAGCCATTAAAAGCATTGAAGAGAATAATCAATACAGTAATAAGTGGGCAAGATATTGTTTTAGATTTCTTTGCTGGCTCCGCAACCACTGCACATGCTGTTATGCAACTTAACGCCGAAGATGGCGGCAACCGCAAATTCATCATGGTCCAACTCCCCGAACTCTGTGAAGAAAAATCAGAATCTTTCAAAGCTAAGTATAAAAATATCTGTGACATAGGTAAAGAACGTATCCGTAGAGCCGGAGAAAAAATCCTTGAAGAGAATAAAGAGAAAGAAGGTATTAAGGAATTAGATATAGGGTTTAAAGTTTTTAGAATTGGGGATACCAATATCAACTGGCTCCACCAGGATTTGAGGGGCGAAGATCTATTCGAACACTATGACAAAAATGCTTCTGACAAAGATAAGTTGGATTTTACTCCAGACTTTACTGACATGGATGTGGTTTATGAAATTATGCTGCGTCAGACAGACATCCCCCTTTCATCCAAGGTTGAACAACTAACGGATATCGGTGAGAGAACTTATATTTTTGCAGACAGTTTCCTTGTGTGTCTGGAACAGACCATCACTTGGAAGCTTGTGGATCTTCTGGCCGCCATAGAACCACTACCTGTAAAATTTGTTTTCCGAGACAGCGCCTTTGATGATGATATTGCCCTAAAAGATGAGACCTTTAGAACATTGAGTGCCCTGATAGAACGAAACAGCTGCGGAGAAAAACAGACCTACACGGTTGAATTTATTTAAGGCAGAAAAGGATAATTTCAAATGGGCGATAAAGTAAAATTTCAATTCGATGATAATCTCACTCACCAGATGGCAGCCATAAACAGCACTGTTGCTTTGTTTGATGAACTGCCCAAACAACTGCAAGGGCTTTATTCCGGGAAGGCATTCCTTGCCAGTGGAGAGAGCCGTAATCCCCATATCACCATGGGCACCCGGATGCTTGAAAACCTACGCTCTATTCAGTTGGACAACAAACTTTTCAGTGATGAAAGTCTTAACAGTGGCAATTTTGGCATTGAGATGGAGACGGGTACAGGAAAAACATATGTTTACCTTCGTACCATTTTGGATCTTTATAAAACGTATGGGCTTAAAAAATTCATGATCGTGGTACCCTCCATTGCAATAAGGAAGGGTATTGAAACATCCATTGTCATGCTCAAAGATCATCTGAAAGCTATTTACAACCTGGATATTACCAAACACAGTTTTGTATATAATAGTTCCAATACTCAAATGAAAGGGTTTATAGAGCGCCGAGATCTGGATATCTGTATTATGAACATGCAGGCTTTTGCTGCAGACAGAACAAAAATAAAAAATGCTGATGAATACGGTCAGGTAATCTGGGAGGAACTTAAAGAGATAAAACCGGTAGTGATTTTGGATGAACCCCAGCGCATTGAAGGAACAAAACCAAAACCATCCAAGTCCATACAGGCCATCAATGATATTGCACCCCTGTTTACCCTGAAATATTCAGCCACACATAAAAAAGAATTTCCGTTTAACATGATCTATAAACTGGATTCATTTGATGCTTTTCAGCAGGATTTGGTTAAGCGGATACGTGTTAAGACTGTGTATGGGATAATCCCCAAAAGTTTTTCATTTGTTCGATATCTGGGCATGACACCGAGCCTCAAAGCAAAGGTTGAGATATTCCATCAGGACCAGGGTGATAAAATTCGACTAAAGAAATTTGATCTCCTTAGTGGCGCACCTTTGTTTGAATTGTCCGGTGGTTTGAGCCAGTATGTGGATATGAGGATTGCTGAAAATCCTCATAAACTGAAACCCTTAAAGATTGCCACATCAGATGGGTTTTTTGAACTTGACTCGAACACCAGCAACAAAGATGTCACCCAGGAAGAGGCCGTTAGAATTCAGATTCGTCTTGCCATTGAAAATCATTTGAATAAACAATTTGAGATTCTGGATGCGGGACAGGAAGTTAAGGCTCTAACACTTTTCTTCATTGATGCAGTTAAAAATATACGGGATGATGACCAAGATGACGGTAGAGGTGAATATCTACGCATCTTTGATGAATCTTATCAAACCCTTATTCAAGAGGCAAAATATCAGAAGAAATTTGATCAATACAAGGACTTATTCCCTAATTACCAGGATGTCGGTAATGTCAGGGAAGGCTATTTTGCCCGGGACAAACAAAATAAAGCACAGGAAGTTGAGCTCAAAAAGAACCCTAAAACCGATGATAAGTATCTGAAAAAATCCCAGGAAGACATCGACCGAGGCATTGGTTTGATTCTTGAAAAAAAAGATGAACTAATTTCCTTTAAAGAGCCCCTGGCCTTTATATTTTCCCATTCCGCCTTACGAGAAGGATGGGATAATCCCAATATTTTTACCCTCTGCACATTGAAAAACACTAACAATGAAATTGCTAAAAAGCAGGAGATTGGCCGGGGACTAAGACTTCCTGTGAATACCCATGGGAAACGCATTAAGGATGATACAATCAATGAACTGACTGTTATTGCCAACGATCATTATGACCATTTTGCCAATACACTACAGAAAGATTTTAATGATACCATGGTTTTTAACCGGGATGAAGTGACTGCTGAAATTCTCACTAATACTCTGAAACAAGCTGGTATTCCCAAAAATAAAATAACACCGGAGTTAGTGGATCTATTTAAAAAAGAATTGCACAAACATAAAATCATCAATACTAAAAATACCCTTACCAAAAATGCAGAAAAGATCAAAGAGATAAATTTTGAAAATGATACACTGAAAGAGCATGCAACTAAGATAAAAGAAGCCTTCAGCGGTCTTATGCAGCAAAAAGGGACACATAAGATACCCATTAAAAATGGTGATGAACCTTCTACGGAAAATCATGCGTGGAGCTATGTCACTGAGGGAGAATTTAAAAAAATTCTTGAAAATCTGAAGCAGAAGCTCGTGAAACGAGCTCTTTATAAACTTAACCTGGATCAAGATACCTTTATTCAGGAGTGTATATCTGCAATTAATGATGACCTTCGCCATAAGACCGACACCTTAAGTTATGAAATCACAAATGGTACTGCCGGATTTGATGAGGCTCAGAAGTTTGAACTCAAAAGTGGCGCCAGCACTGTTGTGGAGGTGACATCCGGTGGTTTGGATGATCATTTTTTACGTTCCAGGCTGGAAATTATGGATGATATTATGTATCACACCATGCTGCCCCGTCTTGCCATCATGAAGATCTTTAGGGGACTTGAAAAACCATATATGCTTCAAAAACAGGATATTCTGGAACTGGTTACTCGAAAGATTTCTCAGTTGCTCAAAGAACGTAAAGCCCAGAGTATTCATGCTTATGAAATCATTGAAGGTTACTATCTGGACAGTACAAAAATCTTTGAAGCGGATTTGGTTGATGAAGATCTATTACAGGTGGCAGAGAAATATTACAAAACCAGTAGTTCCAGAGGAAAGGCGATCCATGAATATTACCGAATGGACAGTGCCGGAGAATATGCCTTCGCCGAGAAACTGGAAAACAATGATAATGTTGTACTATTTACCAAACTAAAAAAAGGTGGTTTTATCATTGATACTCCCTATGGTAACTACTCTCCAGACTGGGCTATTGTGTATCGAAACCCGGATAATCATTTGAAACTATACTTCATTACCGAAACTAAGGCGGATAAGGAAATGTCTGATTTGAGCGGTGTGGAAATAGGTAAAATTCAATGTGGCCACCTTCATTTTAAAGCAGTGGCTGATGATATACGATTTGATTGGGTAAACAGCTACAATGATTTTAAAAGTAAGTTTGGGGTAAAAGAAACATTTTAATAAGGTAGATTATGAAAAACCGGACTGAAAGAACAATCGATAAAGATATTTTTTTCAGATTTTGGAAAACATTTCCCCCAGCTCTTATATTTTTTGTGCTAAATGTAATACTACCAAAATAGATGCAACTGAATTATCGCAATATATATTAAAATTTACAAACCAACATTTATATGTGCGGATAGAGCCCAGGACGCCCTTTTTTAGAGACTTGTTTATGAAGACACACTTGAAAATACAGTTACAGACTTGTTGCAGATGGAAATTATCCTGATGAAGATCTTTTTGACATGAAAAATGAAAGAGTAATTGAAAAAGATTTTTTTCTTCATATGTTGAAGAACATTTCCCCAAAATCATATTTTCTTTGTGGAAAATGTAATTCTGCAATAATTGATGCTCCTGAGTTATATAAATTTATGGATCTCTATTTAGATGACTTATTTTATAACGATGACCAAGATTATGTGAGGTTAGCTAACAGTGTGGACAGCATATTGGGAGATATTATTGGGTGGGAACCTTATAATGCCGATTTAAAAGAATTTGAAGAACGTTACAGCAGAGAGGTAAATAAGTTTTACGGCAATAGGCTGTTTCCCGACGATTGGCTGGAGGCAGAGGATTATAATATATACTTTTTATATGAAAATGTGTTTTTTTATACAACTGATAAATGCCAATGTTATTTAACAAGGAATGGGCTGGACTCCATCTATAAAGTTCATGTGAAAGCCTCTAATGATACCTTAAAAACACGGTAGAAAAACATCGATAAAAATCAAACTTCCTGATGGATGCAAAATCTTTGAGGATGGGCTGATGAACATATAACTCTTTTGGGCATCTCCTTTTTTGGGTTGGTGTTATTTTTTTTTCGGACAAAAAATAATGACACATTCCAACCAGGGAGGGATACAGGATGCAGGATGGAGATACATTGGACGATGTCTGCAAGGGGTTAAAAGTAAAAAAAGGCTGGATTCTTAATGCAGCACTTCCTGAGAAGAAGGTCTCAACAATCCAGATTGAATTACCAAAAAAGATTTCGAAAGAAAGATATCCCGTTATCGACAATAGAAAAAATTAGGACATCCAATAGAGTCAACCCGACTCATCACATTCGAAGGTTACTCTAAGCGTCACATTACACTATATA
>Ga0233437_1006574_pt1 | contig 11766 bp, 9 predicted proteins | sample SI_122_August201_FD_182714 | JGI IMG/M metagenome (GOLD analysis project Ga0233437, IMG submission 182714) | Seawater microbial communities from Saanich Inlet, British Columbia, Canada - SI_122_August2016_200_MG | ecosystem: Environmental > Aquatic > Marine > Inlet | place: Canada: British... | reverse complement strand
AAGAAGTTAGTTTCTTTATTGAGCCTACGCATAAACTGAGCCGGAAATAATTTGTACCACTATATTCAGGATGTGTTGGATTGTAAAAACACAACATCGTGTGGTTAATTTTTGACTTGTGGTAGTTTATGCGTCAGCTCTATTGTAAATTATTTTAAAGCTGAGTACAATTTAAATAACAAGTCTGTTTTTTCAGGGGCGTTGCAATTATGACAAAATTACATACCCATTAACTTAAACACGGAACCTTCCACGGCTACGCCGTGCAATGTCCGGTTAGTTCAAGCGTTGGCCATGATTCATAAATCTCTTAAGCTGGTTAAGAAAAAAGTGAAAAACATTGCTCTCCGTACGTGTCTTGCTGGTCGTTTTGATGAGGAACGTGTGTTTATACTGACCTCATCACCTCGTTCAGGGAGTACTCTCCTTGGCCAAGTCTTGGGGGCGATTCCGGATTCGTGCACTCTCTTTGAGCCACTCCACCCGACGTATGTCCCCCAGGCAGAAAAAGCTGGCTTCTCCTGGAGGACGTTCGTTTCTCCCGAAGAACAATGGCCCAAAGGAGAGGAATTCCTCAAGCGCGTATTTGAGGGGAAGATGATAAATGATTGGACAGCAAGAGAAATGTCTTTTCGAAAAGCTCGTAAATCCAAAAGAATGATTATTAAGTTTGTTCGCGCTAATCGTCTTTTGCCGTGGATATGCCGGAGATTTAGGATTCCCGCTCCGATTCTGCTTCTGCGTCACCCATGTGCCGTGATATCGTCTCAACTGAATTATGGCTGGAAAAATGCAGTGCGTCCTCAAGCTCCAGGGTATCTTGATGGATACCCCGAGTTCGAATTAGCTATAAGCTAACACTGAAGGAGATGAAGAGTACCTTGCGGCATTGTGGGCGCTTGATCAACTCCCACCGCTACTTCAGGAAACTCCAATTCCATGGACAATTGTCACATATGAGGAACTTCTCCTTCGCCCTGAACCAACGCTATTGAAGATTTTTGATAGATGGAATATCGAAATTGAAATGGACGATGCCTTGTCACGAATAAAAAAGCCTTCCAGTGTTACCAGTCGATCCGGAATTAGCGGTATTAATGGATGGAAGAAAATACTTACCGATGACCAGATATCCCGAGTGCTCAGCACAGTGAATGCTTTCGGTCTTAATTTTTACTCAATGGATGACGAACCAGATTATAGCGCTCTGTTTGGTGGCCAATTGGCGCAACACATCTCAATAACGGGGACTGGCTCACTGATCATTTAGAGGCTATGTTGTTGGAAAAGAGATTAAAAGTTGCGGTGACAAAGGAGCTATACTTCACACGGTAATAGATTGCGTTTTGAAATGTAGAAGCAACCAGAAAATTAGCTTAATCATAGTTCAAGACAATAAAGATCGTTATCAACAAATAAAATTCGAAAACTAAAGTATAGTTTTTTATCTTGTTATTCGGCTTTTAAATATCGACTTTTATTGATTTTATATTCAATAACATCAGATAGTTATTAGAATGCCACATAATATCAATAAGTTATATAACCAGCTGATATTCCACGTTATTAATATTTACTACCAGAAGTAATATAGTAGTAATTACATATAGCCATCACAAAAAACTGGCTGTTTATCTTTTAATATCACGTTGTTATAGCAACTATATGATATTACAATGTATTAGCATAATATACTGATATTTAAAGACAAAATAAAACCAGAATAATGAGTTTTATGGTATTTTCTTTAAATTTTATGGTAAAGTGTAATTTTGAAATTTTGTTAAAATTAAATTTGTCTTAAAATAAGAGAATTATAGTGCCGATGATTTAATTTGTCCACGGTCTGACAACGAGTTTATCTCAAAAATCGGTGGTGATAAAGAAGTAGCGCTTAATGCTTTGCTTTGTGATTTTCGGAATACTTGGCATTTTTTATTTTATCCACAGATTTCAAAGATTTGCTGCATTTTATTATCCGTGTAATCTGTGGATTCTTTAATGTTTCCAATGGCAAATTACTACATTATTAAGCGCTACCAAAAATAAAGGTATAAATATGAATACTTTAAATTACACACGTTCCCAAATTATGGTAACAGCCGCGGCCCGTGAAATCGCAGATAAAGAAAGGGTTTTTGTTGGAGTGCGTTTGCCCCTTCTCGGTTTTTTGCTGGCAAAAAATACCCATGCTCCGGATGCTGTTGGTGTTTATGAACTCGGTATTGTACGCAATACACCTTCCCCTGAGCCTATAATGACTATGGGGGACCTGCCGAATCTGTATCGTGCGGATTGGATGGCCGACACTGCTGACGTAATGGGACTTTTGCAACAGGGACAGATTGACGTAAGTTTTATTGGAGGCGCTCAAATAGACCGTTTGGGGAACCTGAATACAACTTATATAGGCGGGATAGACAATATTGAAAACAGGCTACCAGGCAGCGGAGGCGGATGTGATCTGGCGTGTCTGTCAAAACGGCATATTATTATCATGCCTCATGAAAAGCGACGGTTTGTGCCAAAGGTTGATTACATTACGTCACCAGGATTTGGTAGTGGCCCCACATGGCGTAGTAATGAAGGTCTGAGATCCGGAGGGCCCTGTACAGTTATCACAACTATGGGAGTACTTTGTTTTGACGATAATACCGGAGAAATGACACTTTCCAGTATCCATCCAGGTGTCAGAATTGCGGATCTGCTTGAAAACACCGGCTGGCCTTTGAAGATGGGAAAAGATATTATACAAACTCCAGCGCCATCTGAATCTGAGCTGGCTTTGTTGCATGAGCTTGATCCAAATGGATTTTGGACAGGTACCGGATAGCCCGGATTAAATATGGAATTGAGAATACATCCGGGTTGTAAAACCATTTTTTTCTTGACAAAAACAGGGGTAGCTGTAAGTTTGCTACAAAGATTTATTTCGTAACATATTATTATCTTTATAAAAAATAAATAGTAATAAATGAGACTGAAAATTTTTAATAAGGAGGAACGCATGACATTCAGAAGTAGAATCATCAGTATTCTGTTTTGTGTATTATACATAGGAATGCTGGCCAGTGTTTTTGTGAGTTGTTCAAAAGAGTCTGGTGAAGAGGCGACAAAACAGACAACTCCGGCTAAAATATCAAAGGTAACAAAGAAAAAGAGTCCATTGGAAAAATGGAAACCTGATTTTAATCCCAAGACAGCAGAATACAAATGTATTGTTTCAAATGTTTCACATCCTGCAATAAAAGGTGTATATGCAGGGTTTGCCATACGCGATGAATTGTGGAAACGTACAAATGGCAGGATTTATCTTGATTACAAACCCTTTTCAATGCTCGGCGGAGAAGTTGAAGTCCTGAATCAACTGCAAATGGGCGCAATTCAGGGAATGTCGTGCAGTTCTGTTGCCTCTACAAATTTAGGTCCCCGTTTCGGCCTTGTCAATCTTCCTTTTCTTATTAATTCATTTGATAAATTAGATAAATTTATTGCAGTACAGGATCAAAAGCTTTTTAACCATTTTTTAATGTCAATGGACCATCAGGGGATCATGGCTCTTGATATTACAGGATATGGAAATTACGGCTGGGCCAGCACAACTCCGATAAAAAGTATTTATGACGCTAAAAAGGTTAAATTCCGTACCGCTGAAGCCGCTGTAAATCAGCTATTATACAAAACATGGGGATTTAATGCTGTTGTCATGCCGTGGCCGGATGTGCCGATAGCTCTTAAACAGGGAGTTATTGAAGGGCTTGACCATGCTCCTACAGTTTGCAGCCTCACCAAAAAGTTTGATGTTTGCAAGTATTTTACTCAGATTAATTATGCACAGGGGCTGTTTATATGGCTGTTCAACAAAACATGGTTTAATAGTTTGCCTGAGGACCTTCAGGAAATATTTAAAGACGTTGTGCATGAAGTATGTGCTGACATCCGGAAGCAGTCAAAGCAGCAGGAACTTGCTCAGATTCAGGCTGCAAAAGATAAAGGCATTGAATTTTTTAAGCTCTCTGATCAGGAAATAACTAAACTTAAAAAACAGGCTAATGCCGTTCATAGCAAATATGCAGATGAAATTAACAAGTTATACGACGGTGATATATACAGGCCGAAAAATTACCTGAGAACAGTTCAATTCTATATGGGATATTCACCATTACATAAGCAGGATGATTAGGTATGTGTAATTAGGAGTTAGCTAAACAGCGGCAATATTATATAATAGGGGCTGTTGTACTGAGGGCTCACCCAAAAATAACTTCACGTTTTGGAAGCCGATTCATCGGTGCCTGACTGCGTTGTGAAAACTCGAAATATTGCACATATGCCTGCGTTTTCGCGCCTTGTCAGGCAGGTAACTCAACTCCAAAAATTGAGAACTAGTTGTTGCGTGAACCCTAACGCCCCCTCTATTAGTAACCTGGAGCTTCTGCCTTATGCTTGGAAAAATTCTGAACTATCTGGACAAAATACTGACTTTTTTTGAAGAGTGGACACTTTTTGTCTCTGTAATTGCAGCTCTTGTAGCGCTTTTTTTCAATGTTATGCTGCGATACGGTTTTAACTACACACTTGCCTGGTCGGAAGAACTGGTCAGAGAGGTAATCATTTACACCACCTTTATAGGATGCAGCGCGGCAGTGAAAAATCGCTCAATGATCAGAATTGACGCTTCTGTACAAATATTCCCCAAACTCAAAACTCCCCTTACATTTTTCAGCAATTTTGTAGCTCTTATCTTTTCCTCTATGATGATCTATTATGGTTGGCTTATGGCTGCGCTTCAGGTGAAAACCGGCCAGAAGACTATTATTATGGAAATCCCCTTAGTTTATCTTTATGCTATATTACCTCTTATGGGCGTAATGATCTTTATCCGCACTATCCAGAATTCTTATCAGGATATCAGTCAGCTTTGCAATGAACATTATAAAAAAGAATAAAGCCAGGTCATGATTATGGGATAGACTTAGCGGAAAAACGTGAACCGATAACCGTAAACTGACATACTTGTGTATTCTTAATTTAAAATCACAAATTAGTACCTTTGGCATTTGGCATTATAAAAAAGTTTTTTCATGACACCACAAGGAGGCAGATTACATGGAAATGAGCCATATAATTATCTTGACAATACTTCTGGGCTGCATGGCAACTTACATCCCGGTGTTCATGTGTCTGTTTTTTACTTCTGTTCTGGGCTTTCTCTTTTTTACCGACCTCCCAATCCTCCTTCTTATTCAAACTATTCTGCGAAGTATGGACAATTTTGCACTTGTTGTTGTTCTGTTCTTTATCCTGTGCGGTAATATCATGACCAGGGGATCTATTGTGGAAAAACTTATAAAGGTTGCCAATGTGCTGGTCAGTTGGCTGCCAGGAGGATTGGGAATGGCTGGTGTTTTGGCGTGCGGACTTTTTGGCGCAATATCAGGTTCCACTGTGGCAACAGTTGTGGCCCTGGGCGGATTTATGATCCCTGCGCTTCTGGATAATGGGTACCCGGAAAAATACACAGTAGGGCTGATGACTACATCACCAAACCTGGGGGTAATAATTCCTCCAAGTATCGGCATGATTCTATTTTCAATGATTAGCAATGTATCTTTGGAAGGACTCTTTTTAACAGGTTTTATCCCCGGAGTGCTCATCATGTCGGCAACATGTATTTACAGCTATATTCTTTTCAGAAAAAAGGCTGAGATTGTTCGATTTCCTGTTCCGAAGACTAAAAATATTATTGCAACTCTGAAAGAAGGGTTCTGGTCGCTTATGCTTCCTGTAATAATCTTTGGCGGAATTTTTTCAGGTATTTTTACTGCAAACGAAGCCGCGGTTGTTGCCTGTGTTTATGCTTTTATCGTAGAAATCTTTATACACAAATCCATGAAACTAAAGGAAGTAAAAAAGATTACAGTTGATTCTGCGACAACATCCGCCACTCTTCTTATCATTGTTGCAGGCGCTACCTGCTTTGGTCGCCTTCTTACACTTGAAAATATTCCGAGCGCAATCACTGATGCAGTACTTTCAACTATTAATTCGCCGGTTATTTTCCTTTTGGCAATGAACATTCTGCTTCTTTTTGTAGGAATGTTTATGGATATTATTTCAGCTACAATGATTTTAGGCCCTGTTTTTCTTCCGATGCTTGATCCTTTTGGAATAAATATGATGCACTTTGGCCTCATAATGACCGTCAATCTTGCCATCGGATACTGCACTCCGCCTATGGGAGTCAGTCTCTACATTACAGGCTCTATTGCAAACAAAGACATTATATACGTATCCAAAGCTGTCATGCCATTTATTGCCATTCAGATAGGCGTACTTTTTTTAATGACCTACATGCCGGGATTGGCGCTTTGGTTTCCGAAACTCGTGGGCTTTATTGAATAATATTTTTTGTTGAAACAGAAAACTGATCACAAACCAACCAAAAAACAGATGGAGGATATAATGAAGCTAAAACAAATCGCTGTATCAATTGAAAACGCACCAGGCCGCTTGTATGAAGTAACCCGAGCATTATAGGTGATGCCGGGATAAATCTCAGAGCGCTTAACCTGGTTGATACGGGTCTTTTCGGACAACTTCGTCTGCTTGTTTCCGATGTGTCGACTGCTCGCAAAATCCTCATGGAAATGCACGTACCTGCTCAGATCAATGAAGTTCTTGCTCTTGAAATTGAAGATAAACCAGGCTCCCTTGCAGCAATGCTCGGAGTGCTCTTAGAGGCTGGAATAACTGTAGATTACACATATTCTTATGTTATTGCATCATCGGGCAAAGGGATAATGATTTTCAGATTCAACGACAATGATAAAGCCATTCAGGTTCTGCAGAGCATAGGAATCAAACTTTTAGATCCTGAATCATTCGGCATTATTGAAAACGAATTCTGACACAAAAAATATCATGGCCACTTCCAAACCAGAGAATATTGACAGACTCACAAAGGCTCTTTTTCGTATTTCGAAAGCTCTTCATCAGTTCAGAACTTTGAACCAGCGATTGGAATTTATCACAAAAGAAGTGCAGGAACTGATTAATGTGGAAGGAGCATCTGTCATACTTCTTAATCAGGAAAAGAATGAATTCTTTTTTCCTGTTACTGCTTATGATGATACTGAAACCAGCAGAAAAATGAGGGAAATTCGTTTCCCCGCCACCAAAGGAGTTGCCGGACATGTTTACAAAACCGGAAAACCTCTGATTGTGCCGGATACATCCGAAAGCGAATTTTTTTTCAAAAAAGTAGATCAGCAGGCCAGATATAAAACCAGTAATATGCTTGATGTTCCTATCCAAATTCAAGATAGGATGATCGGTGTCTTATGTGCGGTAAATAAAAAAAAGGGGATATTTGATCAAAGAGACATTGAAATCGCAAGCGCAATTGCAAACATAGTAGCTCTTCCTATTGAAAACGCGAGAATCAACGACCAGCTTAAATCTTCATACCAGGAAGTCAAAAGCCTTAACCAGGCAAAAGACAGAGTAATCCACCATCTTTCTCATGAGTTAAAAACCCCTGTTTCTGTTTTGGATGCAAGTCTGGAGCTTCTTAAAAGAAGACTTTCAGACCATCAAAATCAAAGTATTCAAAAGATTTTTAATCGTGCTGAGCGAAATCTAAACAGAATACTCGAAATGCAATATCGGGTTGAAGACATTATGCGGCAAAAGAATACTATAAGTGTTTGATCTCTATGATTAGTGCCGTGTGGTTTTATGATGTTCATCTTTGCAGCTTAATCATGATTTTTCCTGAATTTAATCATAGCCGATCAGTTAATCATGATAATCACAGTTCGGACGACTATGGCATACACCAGGATTTTAGATTTATACGCTTATTTTTCTGTCAGGAATTATTTTCCGAAAATTCAAGTCAATTCAATAAAAAAAACTTCTGAACACTGCCAGAGCATCAATCTGAGGCAATGGGAGTTTTGTTTTGTAGAGGGGTTTTAAGGCATTGATAATAATGTCTTCTGTTTCTTCAAATCTGAATCCGTTTTTAGCCATAAAAAATTGATTCAGAGTTCTGGCTTTTGTTGTGCTGGTTCCGGTAAGCCGGCCTTTAGCTGCCTGATAGTCGGTCAGGACTTCATCATACAACTGAGAACCGGGAATAACTGAATAACGGGTTATGTATCCCTTTATCTTATGTTTTTTTATAAATGCGAGGACCTGTTCAAGTTTGCTTTGAGAATCACCCGGAAACCCAAACATAAATGAGCCGGCTACCTCAATCCCCCTTTTTTTCAGAATACAGACAGATTCATCATATTTACTAAGAAAGTCTGTTTTCATTTTATTGCCGAGAGTCTGAGCATTCTTTTTTGACAGAGTTTCAAACCCGATGGCCAGATAAGGGGTTCCATTCGAGCAGATCAGATCAAGCAGCTTGGGATCCTGTGAAACCGAAATATCCGCATGCACACCCCAGCGTCCAAGCTTAGTATCTTTCAAGGCTTCAAACAGTTTAAAACTGTAATCTTTATCCCCAAAAAGATTGTCGTCATAAAAGTATAACATGCTTTCAGGCCATATACGTTTAATCTGCAGAACCTCTTCTTTCACCTGTTCAACAGATTTATGGCGATATTTTTCTCCCAGTATATTTGATACATTGCAGTAGCGACACCGGTAGGGACAGCCACGGGTTGTCTGAACACCCACAAGACTGTATTTGCAGCGGGAAATTACTGAAAAATCCGGCACGGGAGATGTATTTAAATCAATACAATCATTTGGATTTTGCCGGTAAAACGGTTTTGGTTTGCCATTTGAAAAGTCATGAAGAAAGGCTTTAAAAATTTTTTCACCTTCTCCCTGTATTACACTCACACCTTTTTGAATATAGTCATCCGCAAAATCTGTGGCATGAACGCCGCCTGCAACAACATATGTGCCTTTGCTTACAAAATATCTGATAAGTTCTGATATTCGCCCGCGCTGAATAACCTGACCTGTTAGTGCAACCAGATCACAGGAAACATGTTCGTAAGATTTATTTTTTTCAAAATTCTCATCAATAAAAGACCATTCAATATCGTGAGGAAGCATTGACCCGATGGTCAGGATTCCAAGACCATAAAATACTTTTTTAACATGCCGTTTGTGCCGCTGAATATCCCTTTTAAAAAAACGGGCGCCTTTCCAACCCTTTTTGGCAATCGCTTCAACATGCTCAAAATACTTACAAGATACCTCGGGGCATATAAAAAGAATTTTCATAAGTTAGTTTAATAATGCCTATTAAGGGTTAAAAAATTTAGAAATAATAAAAACAGAGAGTTAAAATCTTTAATGATTCAATGTCCGTTTATAATATGCTGATTTTGCAGGACAAAATTCAATCTTTAATTCTCATTAATATGTTTGTGGTTATCATTTTCCCTGTTTTTGGGTTAACAGTGGAGGATCAAAGGAGAGTTTAAAAAGTGTAAAACTGTGGTAGTCCCCCATTGTAAAGACAAAAAAAGGACTTTTTAAGGTGGATTTTCATAAACTACCCTCGTTGATTTTTTGCTACTTCGATACGAATACCCGTGAATGAATTACCATTAATTTAATAAAGTATTATATCCCGATGGGGTATTAGCGTCTGTCCCTTGGGGAGAAAACCTGTTTCGCGGATTTTTCATTCACGGGCATTGCAATTAAATCAGTATGTCATTGCATAAGAGGGAATAGCTGCACTTAAATTATTTATGAATAGCTCTCATTGTTGCCGCAAGTTCTTTGATTTCCCCCAGATCTTTGGTCATCATTGCCCATCCATACCAGTAAGCATAATCAGGACTATTATGGAAAAAACCCTGATATGTCCGCATACGGTGTTTCATGTACATTTGAAATAAAACCTGATCAATATGAGAAGCCTGATCCGTATTTCCGGCGCCAGTACGCATAAAGTACAGAAAATCCGGGTATGCAAAAGAATAATTTGTCGGTTTTGTTATAATCTCATCCTTATAGAGATCAGCCACTATTTTAATAGCCTCAGCCATAAGACCATCTGCTTTTTTTATTGACTCATCACCCATTTCAAGCTGTTTTTGAGCATATTGCCGGGAATGACATTTAGAGCATGTTTTGATCATTTTTTCACGCTCTGTTTCCCATGCATCCTGAGTCAGTCTGGCAAGATCAACCTGTTGTACAGCCTGCAACCGCGCTGTCGGTTTCCCGGTTTTCGGATTCAGAACCCCAAGCGCCTTTAGTATAGTTACTCTGTCCGCAGCCCACTCAGGATCATCAGGAAGTGGAAGCCGTACTCCTAAAAAGCCCCATGCTGTCCTGTTTTCGTGGGTACCTCCGGGGAGATGGCATTCCTGACATGTTGGTGCGGAAGCATCCTGAGGAAGTCTGCCCGAATCTTTTGCAAACCACCTTGTTCCATGTTTGGAGCTCGACCACATCTCCCACTGCGGATGATCATATCCCATATGGCACTGCTGGCAGGCTCGCGGATCCTGTGCTTCTTTTTTTGCAAAAGTATGCCTTGTATGACATTCGTCACATGAATTATTCTGATATCTGTAGCCTTTTGCAATCTGCTCCTTTTTTTGTTCCTCTGTTTTTATGCCCATATTGTGGCATCCGCCACATCCTTTTCCACCTTCCATTAAAATATCAGGTTCAACATGTGTAATCGGAAGCGCATTCAGAGACATCCAGCTCATGTTGTGTTTTCCGCGTGTAAACTGATAAAATTGATCTTCATGGCACTCCCCGCACGTTTCTTCATCCGGAAAACTAACAAGCCTGGCGTCTTTTGCGCTTGTATGTTCTTCGCCATGACAAACGGAACATGTAACCTCTTCCTCAAAATGTCTGCTGAGCTGCCAGTCTTTCACCTGGCCCGGACTTATATCGCTATGACATGAAATACAGCTCCCTCCGTCCTGTTTGGCCATGGATGGCGTCTGGCAGCCGGCGCCGGCACAAAACAGAACTGCAAGTACAACCCTGGTTAAGATATTAAATTGTTTTGTCATCATTTCCTCCTTAATTTTATGGTTATTTTTTTGTTAGTACTATATTAAGTAGTGATTTAATATTTTGGTTTGTGCTTTTTTAAGCGAATAGCATTATCATTTTAACCACAGATTAACACAGATTTGTATCCTCTTTAAATTTTATGGGAAGAATTCAAGGTGTGTAACTTACAGGAGAAATTTTTTAGTTGGACGGGGTTTGTAACCCCGTCTGACAAAAAGTAATACGTCATTCCCACTGTATCCTGGCTGGAATTTTCCCGCCATGATTTAAATCTCAGTTTTTCAAATTTATCTGCATGAACATAAACGCGGGAATGACGGGCAGGTGAATTGGAATGATGTCGTAAATAATATAAAAGCAACTTGTCATTTTTGTCCGAATTTCAAAAATACAGGATACTGTGAACTTAGGGAAGTCGCAAAAACAAACACCCCCATCTTATTTCTTGCGAATTCCCTAACTCGTAAACTCGGGTTTAGGGACGGTTGAATTTCAGCCGTCCCTACGGGAGTAAAGAGATGAAGATACATGTTTCCCACCAATAAATTTGGTGGGCTAGTTTCACAAACTCCCTGACTTGATTATTTTGAAATTATATCAATAACTATTCTTCGAAAGCTCAGGTATATATTTTTAAAATTCAGGAACATTCCTGCAATATTCCAGGAGCCCGAGCGCCGCGCTATGACCCTGGGGTTTGTATTCTCCGGTAACAGGATTAAATGAAAACAGATTGTCTCTCAC
>Ga0233437_1006572_pt1 | contig 11769 bp, 13 predicted proteins | sample SI_122_August201_FD_182714 | JGI IMG/M metagenome (GOLD analysis project Ga0233437, IMG submission 182714) | Seawater microbial communities from Saanich Inlet, British Columbia, Canada - SI_122_August2016_200_MG | ecosystem: Environmental > Aquatic > Marine > Inlet | place: Canada: British... | reverse complement strand
ATGAGGTTATTATGACTAAGATCATACTTTGTAAATGCGAGAACAAGTATCAAGATAAGCTGTATGGCAAAGGCCGTAGGGTCCACAATAGCACCAAAGAAGAGAACACCTATCGCTGCACCGTCTGCTTGGATGTTAAAGTAGTCAAATGATAAGGAGGATATGATGGCAAGAGGATTGAACAAGGTAACGCTGATCGGTAATGTAGGACAAGATCCAGAGGTGCGCTTTACTCCCAATGGCGATCAGGTGGCTAACTTTTCTATAGCCACAACGGAGTCATGGACGAAGGATGGACAGAAGCAAGAGAAGACAGAGTGGCACAGACTTGTGGCCTTCAGGAAGTTAGCTGAGATCATCGGCACTTATGTCAAGAAAGGATCTAAGCTCTATATCGAAGGCAAGCTTCAGACACGCTCCTGGGAGGATAAGGACGGTCAGAAGAAATACACCACAGAGATCGTTGCCAATGAAATGCTGATGCTGGATAGTAAGGGAGAGCAGAATCAGCAGCAGAGCCAGCCAGCGCAACAGGATCAGTATCAACAGGATGATGGCGATGGAGATGCGCTTCCATTTTAGCCCTTGACTTATTCTTGATTAGGCTTATATTTAATATTGACTACAGGCACACACAATGGGTCTAAACTATAATGAGCGTCTTGGTTATCCTGAGCAGCAATGCCAGGAGCGGGAGTGTGTCCCGTAGTCATAGCCAAGACGCTTTTGTTATACGTATAACTTAGGAGGTAGTAATGAGTGAACAAAAGAAGGTATCAGAGGTTGTCTTTCGTGAGGATCTTTACCCGAGAATCGAAACAGACGCGCCAACAGTTCAAAGGTATGTCGATTCTATTGATAAGCTCCCGCCCGTCCAAATAAATCAACACAATGAGCTAATAGATGGGTGGCATAGGTGGACGGCACATAGAACGGCTGGATTAGACCTCATACTATGTGATATAATAGAAACACAGTCCGATGTTGAGCTTTTGAAGCTGGCAATTAGTTCAAACTCGGCACATGGTAAGCAGATGAGCAACGAGGATAAAAAATCACAGGCTCGTAAAATTTACTCGGCTGGAGGAACAGAAAAAGCTGAACTGGAAAAGTTGCTAAGTGTGACCAATAGGACGTTGAATAACTGGCTATCTGATATAGATCAAGCCAAGCGAGAGGAGAGAAAGAGAACCATTGAGGCTATGTGGCTGGCCTGTTTTACTGAGCAAGAGATAGCTGATAAGGTAGGCGTCGATCAAAAGTCAGTTCATAATGAAGTTCAAGGAATTTTGGAAAATGTACCGAAAATCCTTAAAGTCCAATATCAAGAGGAAGATTGGAACCCGCCGCTTTTCAACATCTGGTCATTTGCCAAGAAATCAAATAGCACCTCTCATTTCGGAAACACAGAGCAGACGATTGTTGATAATCTTCTATATCTATATACCGATCCAGGCGATATAGTCATTGATCCTTTTGCCGGTGGTGGTGCAACAATAGATATTTGCAAAACAAGAAAGCGTAGATATTGGGTAGCTGATCGCGCACCAATACCGGCCAAGGAAAAAGATATACGCAAGGCAGATATTAAAGATGGAACTCCACCTATTCATAACAGGTGGAGCGATGTATCCTTGACGTATCTCGATCCTCCTTATTGGAAACAGGCAGAGAATAAGTATAGTCAAGATGCTGAGGATCTCGCCAATATGGAGATTGATGAGTTTTATAAGACGTTGGTGGATTATACGATTGAGGTAAGCAAGAAGCAATCAAAGGGTGCTATTGCTCTAATCATTCAGCCTACGCAGTGGAACGCGCCAAGAAAGCGAATGGTGGATCATGTCTTTGATATAGTCCAGAAGGCTTCGTCAAAGATGAAAGGCTGGTATGTATCTCACCGAGTATCTTGTCCATATTCGTCTGAGCAATACACACCTCAGATGGTTAACTGGGCCAAGGAGAACAAGCAGATGCTTATACTTACTCGGGAGCTTATCATCTGGGAGCGAGAGAATGACGAAACAGAGAGTTGATAACCACAGCACCGAGTTCGGATTGTGGTTGCGCGTCCAGCCTGAGATTGATTCTAAGAAAGAAGGTTATGTAACATCTAATGTTGATTATGTTTGGTCTGATTATAGATCTGGTAAATGGATGCTGATAGAAGAGAAAAGGTATAACTCTTGGCCTAAGCCTTGGCAGAGAAAAACCTTTAAACTGCTGCACGACGTATCGCAACACGATCCAAACTATAAAGGCTTTCATTTGATTATCTTTGAGCAAACATCACCTGAAGATGGCAAGATGTGGATTGATGGTAGGACTGTTACCAAGGAGGATCTTTTTGAGTTTTTTAGATTTGAGTCCAAAGAGTTTATGTATGAGATAAATCATCTGGATGTGGTATCTCTGCCAAAATCAAAAGATGCTTGGTATATACCTTGATGTAGAAAGGCGTTATACGCATAACAGGAGGATAGAATGAGTCAGCCGTTGCGCGAAGAAGATCTTGTGCCGATATTAGAGCGTATTAGAGACTTCGGTATGTTGGTAAATAAGATTTATGACGAGCAAGTGAAGAAAAACAACCTGGGTAGAGAGACAAGAGACTTGAGGGAATCAGTCAAGGATTTTATTGTTGACATGAATAAAATGATTAGAGATTATTCTCATTGAATCGTTGACTTTTCTGAATCACCGCTTATATTAGTAATTGTCGAAAGTAGCCGCCAGCTATGATACACTCAAAACTTTTGAAGCACCCGAGATACCTGATCCCGCGAGGGACAGGATAGGGCTTGGCGGCCTCTATCGACTTATCTCGGGTGCTTTCTGTATTAGCATGTAAATAATTATCTCGAATGGACATAAAAATATGATACTCCAGCAATCAGATGAAACCTATATATATCTATGGCGCAAGTTATTAAACTCTGAGATATGGGAGATGCCAAACCACTATCTAAGAGTATGGCTATGGATATTATTGCGGGTGAACTATGAAACAGGCCGCATTGATCGCTCAATGAATAACATCGGCCAAGAATGTGCCTATAGAGTCCAGGGAGGATGCCCACGAACCATAAAGCCCAAGCAGGTATCTGATGTATTGGAGTGGCTCGAAAGCAAGAAAATGATCATCTGGGAGAAGGCTGGAAGTGGGAACGCAAGATATTCTGTCATAACTGTAATAAATTGGGAGAGTTTTCAAGACCCACATCAGATCAATAGTAACAAAGAAGAAACAGAGGATAAACAAACAATAAACGAACAGGAAACAGAAACCCACATATATAATAATAAATCTAATAAATTAAATAAAAAAGATATTCCTTCGGAATCGGAAACAGAATCGAAAAAAGAAGTTTACACTCCATCAGAAAACGCCATGCGCTGTATCAACGAATGGCACTCCAAGCGTCCTATCAAAATGACTGATGATACTATTGCTGTCTATGGCAAAACATTTGACGATATGGAGAGAATTGATAAGTTATCTTGGCGCGAGATAGGCGAGATAGTTAAATACGCCTTGACTACATGGACAAGCCAACACATCCAAGCACCATCTAAACTACGCTCTAAGAATAGATCTTATCCTGAACTCAAGACCTGGGAGGTGATCAGAAATCAGATGAGAGGCACACAAGAAGAGATAGGCGAAGCTAAAAAGAGAGAATTCAAAGGAGTAGAGATGCCATGATGGATCGTATGCCACCACAAGACGTCCAAGTAGAGCAAGCCGTCCTCAGCGCCATGATGATCACCTCTGATGCTATTGGGTTAGCCTCAGAGACTTTAGAAAACTCATTCTTCTATAATTCTCATCATGGTATTATCTTTGATGCTATTATCAAACTGTTTCAAAATGGCATTGAGGTGGATACCTTAACGCTCACTGATGAGCTTAAAAAGCGATCCAAGTATGAAGAGGTTGGCGGTGTCGTTTATATATCCAAGCTGGCCTCTGAGGTAGCCAGTGCTGCCAATATCAAGAATCACATCCAGATCGTATTAGACAGAGCAATAGAGAGAGAGATAATCATAACAGGCAGAGAAGCCGAGAGTGCTATTTACGATGGCGTGGGAGCGGGTGAAACTATAGAGAAGTTCAGTAATAAGCTGATGAACCTCAGTAGGACAACAGATCGCAAAGAGCCTTCGACACTAAGCGATATATTCAGCGACGTCAGTTCAACATATGATAAGGCCTCTGCCTCAAAACGTCCTTTTATTGGACTCGATACAGGCTTCTCGGCTGTTAATTATCGCATGGGTGGATTCATGGCACCCGATCTTATCATCTTGGCTGCGCGTCCGAGTATCGGCAAATCAAGCCTGGCCTTCTCTTTTGCTTTGAACGTAGCCAAGATAGAGAAGAAGGGCGTGGGTATATTCAGTTGTGAGATGAGCAAGCAACAGGTGGGCCAAAGAATTCTAAGCACTGAAGCCATGCTATCGTTACAAGAACTACGACAAGGACGATTAAATTTAGAAGGCGTAGATAAGATGGCAATGGCTATGTCACGATTTGCTCAACTACCTATTTACGTTGATGATACAGCAGGACTATCAATAGTGGAGATGCGATCCAAATGTAGGCGATTAAAACAGAGATATGACATCGGATTATGGGTGGTGGATTACTTACAGCTTATGACAGGTCAAGGTAATAGTGAGAATGAACGCCTCAATATGATCAGTACTGGATTAAAGAATATAGCCAAAGATACTGATACACCTGTTTTGGCCTTATCGCAGTTGAATAGATCATGTGAGAGCAGGCCTGATAAACGACCTCAGTTGAGCGATCTACGTGGCAGCGGCGGTATCGAACAAGATGCCGATATAGTATTAATGCTTTATCGTCCTGGGTATTACGAAGAATTACAAGAAAGAGTTGATGGTAAAGAGATCGGCAATGATGCTGCATTATTAATAGAGAAACAACGAAATGGACCCACGGGACAGGTGCCACTGGTGTGGATACCTGAGTCGGCTTGCTTTGCTGAACGCGCACCTTACGACTCTACTCAAGAGATACCTGAAAACTATTACGAAAAAGACCTTGACTAATCAATAACTATTTAGTATGTTATTAAGTATAACAATAACCCAAGGAGAGCGATATGGATATTATGACGGACGAAACGAACGCAGAGTATCCCGTTGATGAACCAGAGATCATTGAATCCGAAGAACGCGCTGAGGAGCATCTTCGCAAGTTGGCGTATTGGAATACAGAGATGGAGCGTATAAATGCTCATGCACAAGCGGAGATGGACAAGATAGCGGCATGGAAGGAATCAGAGGTGGGTAAGGTCCAATCAAAGATACAATGGCATGAGCAAGGCTTACAGGGCTTTCTGTGGCGTTCGGGCGCTAAGACGATCAATCTGATAAACGGCAAGCTCAAGAGGATAAAAGGACGCGATAGAGTTGAGATACCTGATATTGACGCTTTCGTCGGGACGGCACCGGGAGAATTTCTCAATGTCAAAACGATACCTGATAAAACGTCTATCATGGCTCACATCAAAGAAACGGGTGAGATACCGGAGGGCGTTGATCTGGTGACAGGCGAAGATAGTTTTAAAGTATCTTTGGCTTGATGTTATACGTATAACAGGAGATACCTATGTTATATACTGGCACCATAGCACCTCTGACAAGAAAGCGCGAGCGGATGCTTTTACGTCGTGCTAAAAAAGGCGACCTGGAGGCAAGGGATGAACTTATCCAAGCCAATATCCGCTTTGTTGTTGATATAGCCTCTTACTACGATCAGTTCAGGCGAGGTATTGAGCAAGATGATCTTGTCTCAGAGGGTATTGATGGGCTGATAGAAGCCATTGAGCGGTATGATATGAACAGTAATAATAAACTCATATCATATGCAGTCCATTGGATACGCCAAAGAATACGCATGGCACTTACGGGAGATGATATAGTCAGGCGTCCCGGTGGACTTATAACACACATACAAAAATACATAAAGATGCAGAAGAAGATGGAGAACTCTACGTTTGATGAGATATGCGATGAGATGGATCTATCAGAACAGATACGCATTGATTTAGCAGGACAGTTGAGAGGTGATCTATCGATGGATGCACCCTCTAAGTATGATAAGCCTATTCAATACAAAGACCACCAACCCTCTGCTGAGGTCATGCTTATTGAGAATACTATTAATACTACCATCCAAACAGGTGTTGATTCTCTAAATGGTAGGAGAAAACAAATCCTTACGATGTATTTTGGTCTTGATGGAGAGGAGCCTAAGACGCTACAGGCTATTGGTGATATTATAGGAGTAACAAGGGAGCGTGTCAGGCAGTTAAAAGAGATGGCAATGGATGATTTAAAACAGGAGATCAATTATGAAGAACTTGCTGCGCCGGTTATATAATATAGCTGAGAGTCTTTGTGATAAAGAATTTAGAATAGAGATTGAAGAGGCTCTTAAGTCGGCTGATGTCGTTGAGGATAGATTGGTAAATGCTGAAGTAACTGAGGAGGACGCCGAATGGATGAACGCGCCGATGGGCAAACAATCGGAAGATGCTGAATATAGTGGTGTTGATATATCTGCTACTGAAGTAACCGCCTTGCCGTGGACACGACGTGCTGTCGGTGGCGATTATTCTACTGTGATTGCTGCCAACGGTTTTGTGCTGATACACGCAATGAAACACGCAGATGCCCAACTAATCGTCGCCGCCGTCAATGCGTATCAGTTCGGTGCGGTTGCTGCACCGCCTGATGAGACGCCCGATGAGGAACCGCGCTGTCTCCTCTGCAACACGCCGTTGGTGCCGGTGTGTCCGGTGTGCCTAGCGGAGGAGGAGGACGCGCTTGAAAAAGGAACCGCTGAACATGAACTGTTCCTGCTCTACAATACAATCAATGAATGGATTGATGATCGGGGATTTATCCAACGTGCTGACTATCGGACAGAAACGCTCACCACGGTAGATTCCATCAAAAAACGACTTGCCATCGTTGGTAAGTTTTGGACTGAAATGGAATCTACAGAAATTGAATTACGGGAGAGATTGGACTGGTTATTCTTCCACAACGCCAGAGTAGAAAGCAACAATGGAGAGTTATTCTATGTTTATTGGGATGATTGCGAAGCGTGTGACATTGCTTCCGATCTGGCAGTGCAACAGGCGATAGAATACGAAGGCGAGGACGCTACGGATGCGCCTGAGTCAGTAGCCTATGTCCACGTAGAATGCCCTGAGTGTACGCAGCGCGATGATCTGATTGCGAAGATGCGTAAGGCGATCTACAGAGTAGCACTGATGGCGTATGATGACACAGCAGTAAAGACAGAATTAAGACGTATCGCCGCGATGCAGATGGAAGAACCGTTTACGATTACCAGCGAGGATGCGCCCACCGATGTGCCGCAGCCTGATCCAGACTATTTTGAGCAGACCCAGGATGCGCCCGAATCCAGCGATGCGCCCCATACTCTGATCTACAATAATACCACGCAGATGTGGCAGTGTGAGACTTGCGAGAAGCGTATGGTTGATATGGATAAAAGCGAGGCTATTTGCTTTAATGAGGATGGCGATTTTGAGGAGGATGCCCCCACTGCGCCCTGCGTAAATACTGAATGTCAATGCTACGACACGGACGAAGAGAGCAACTGCTCTGGTGAAGATGAGAATGGAAGTAGCTTGACCGACTGCCCTGATTTCATTCTTGCGCCTATCGTCTGCCCTACATGCAGCGGCACGAACGGTCTGTATAGCGATGAGTGTGAGCAGCGGAAACTTGATGAGTTGACCGATGAACTACTCGACATTGCAGAGGAAGATTCCGTCAAGGAGATGGCACAGATGTATAAGGATGGTATGCTTTCACCAGAGGATGCGCCGATACTGGATCACGAAGCGCATGACTATACGCTCACCCACGATGCGCCGATGCGAATACCGTTTTTACTTATCAAAGGCGATGGTATTAGGGATGGTGTTGTCAACGATCACGCTGACCACATCCAGCGACTCGACGGCGACATCCGCTTCATCCGCGATCAGATGGCGTATGATAGTAAGGTGACGCAACTCCAGCAGCAGATCAAGCAACTACAGATTGATCCAGAAACGGGGCGTCCATGCGAGATGGAGGAACGACTCCAGACCCAGATCGACCTGCTCAACGAAAGAAAAGAGGAAGCGGACGCAAGAATGAAACACCACGCTAACTCATCCATAGCTCATCCCGATATGCAGCGTCAGCTTGACGATCTGGACCCGGAGATGGAGTCGGACTATAAGCAGATCCAGGAGCAGATCCAATCTCTCAGCAATCAGGCTGCCAATCAACAGATTACTATCGAGACATACCAGCAGCGGTTAGACAATCATCGGACCGCTCTGGATGAATCGTGTGATGAACGGGTAGGACTGGCGGAGACGAGCAAGAAGTGCATCATCGCCCTGGAGCGCGAGGTAGCGAAATACCAATCTCTCTGGGAGTCGGTCGGCCAAGACCTGGTCGACTCAGAAGTGAAGCGCATGGAGCTGGAAGCGGAGAACGAGCGGCTGCGCGAAGGACTGAAAGAGATAGCTCAGTGGAATCAAGATTGGCAAGATGATTCTGAGATATGCGCCCGGCAATGGCGTGGATGTGTCGCCATTGCGCGGGGATTATTGGATATCACTGATAAATAGTATCTACAAAGTCATCATTCTTATCACCGGGGGCTATAGTAAAATATAGCCTCTTTTTATCATGCCTACTCTGAGGAGGGCCGAATTGTTCGTAGATGGCAGCAAGGGCAGATCGCCATGCCTCTATCTCATTATCTTCTATCTCTTGTATGACGTATTCCTCATCCTCAATAGTAATCTTCACACCATTAGCAACAGTAGATATATTTAGATTCATTTCAACCGCTTACGCTTCTCAATGTTACTGATAGGAATAACCATCTCACCACAACCAAAAGGGGGATCGTCACCCCAATGGGGCAATAAGACGATCTCCCTTTTATTCTCTCGTATCAATCTACCCACAGAATAACAGATACAACTATCCATCTTCTTGAGGATCTTTATATCTGTCCATTCTTGCGTTACTCCTCGGGCATCTCTCCACTCAACATACTCTATCCGCTCCATCAGGAAGCTCCTCCCGCCAATCGCTTACCACACCCATGTCTACCATTTTTTCAGCGAATGATTCGATACACCGTGCTGCATCTTGCCTGTTCTTCTGCTCTAATTGAGGATCGTCCATATCGGCCCTTATAGCTCGCTGGCTTGGTATGATAGGCAAAGGCTGTAGTATATCATTAGAGCCAGGGGGTGAGATGAACATCCACCATCCATTAGGTCGTTGATTCATGCCTATATTAGCTCTATCATTTCTATGCATACCACCTGTCACGTCAAAAGGAACATCAGGTGCATGTTCTGTCCCGCCCGATCTCCAATGGGTATGTCCATGCCATACGCGCCGTATGGTTTTATCTCCCACATACCCTCTATGGGCCAAGTCAATAAGAGTCTTTTGTGTTTCAACAATCAGCTTATTAGGAGATGGTGAATACATAGAATTACCATAACCGTGATTGATAAGCACATTATAAAAACCCTTATCAGCTATGTTCTGTATCCATCGCTGGCCCACAAAACGAGCATTCACACCCAACTGCCGAATAGCCCAGACAAACTCCATGCACGTTGAATCACCCTCACTGTAATCGTGATTCCCTTGGACAATTATATGCTCAATGGTGGCTTTCTCAGGCAGTGCGTTTTTTAACTCGGCATCATATTCGTGCATACGCCAAGCGGCAGCGGCTATCTGTTGCTCCCTCTTATTGAGGACATTATCAAGATGCTGGTTACGATAGATGCCACGCCCTTGGATAGTATCTCCACCGATACAATTAATAAAGTGCCTCGGCTGAAAGCGCCGTATGGCCTCACATGCCTTTGATGTAACGCTTTTGAATGCTTGTATGAGATGACCAGCATTGTGGAAGTGGTGATCTGAGGTGTGAAATGATACGGTCCCTCCCATCAAGCCATCAAAATTAGCATGAGTGCTGTATTCCAATATGGCTTTTAGCTGATCTATCTCTTGGCGCAGATCAACTATTATAGCATCTTTATCCTTATCCATTTCTTGTTGGGGGAAACCTACATCAGATGGGCTTATATTTCTGGGGAATGCCCTATCTGCCTTGCCGTGACTCCCCGGTTCACCTAACTCGAAATACCCCCGCTCAGATAATCTTCTGAGGATATTCTTGACGGTGCTTTTGGGAATGCTCGTATCCTTATGGATAGACCCACGCCCATAGAGCTGCCCCATTTCCTTCAGTCTGTTACGACTTTCTAATACGGCTTGTTCTGTAGGCGTGAGTTCCATTATTCTTTCTCCTTTGCTTCCTCAACAGTATCATCAGCCTCAAGCAGCCTTGCACACTGAGCAGCGTAAAGGGGCATAGGATAGACTTTACGTATAATCTCCTCTATATGCCCTGCCTCTTTGTTCTTGAGCGTTACAGGGCCATATCTGCCTGTCTCAGCATTGCTCTTGCCAATACGCTGTGATAACTCCCAATCGCTTTCCTGTTCCTTCTCATCCCGATCATCGCCCTGGAAGGTTCGGGACAGCGCAAAGCCAGCAACAAATCCCAAGCGCACGGGCTTGCCTTCCTCATCCTTGACACCATTGCCTTCAAAGTTCACAAGCGTCTGATCAAAGTCTACCTCTACTGACATATCGTCCTCCTGTTAAGGGTTTAATATAATATACATAGATCTATTATTGTGTCAATGTTATACGCATAACACCAGATAGGAGTTGGTACATACCCTGCGACATATCCGTCCCTTTCTCTACGCCGCCATTTGCTTCTTCAGTGCATTCAGTTCCGCTCGTAGTGCCTTCGCCTCCGCTTTCCAATCCAACACCGACTTCATCACCGCGCCTTCAACGTCCTCTATCCGCTCTTGGGCGCGTTGCAATACTCTCCCGCCGATGGTGTTGACCACCGATGTGCGAACAGCCAAGCCTTCGTCGGTGTCGTAGGTGCAACCGGGGAATACTTCTGCGAGATCCTGGGCAACGATCCCGAACAGCTTCTTAGCCTCATCGCCATCCTTCTCATACTCGTTCGTCCACTGCCACTTGGAGTATTTGAGCTTCTTCCAATCGTCCCAGTAGTCACGCGCTGGAACGATGTTGGTCTTGAGCGCAACGTCCGAGATGCCGCCGTAACTGTTGGCGCGACCCTGGACCGCTCCGTCTGAGTAGACGATGAAGTCAGCGTCTGTTGAATCGAGACAGTAGATGTAATATTGGCTTGTGTTATTGGGGGATGCTCCACTAAAATTGATTTGAATCCCGTAAGGCGTTGAGGCATGCGTATTGTACATATACAAACCCACATCAGCCGCAGCAGTGGTCGTTGTGAGCAATCCGCTATTAGCAATCGTCAGCTTCGCCGTTCCCCACGTTATCGTGCCAGTGGATGCACCAGCAGTATAAAAAGCATGAGTACCATTGACTTGATTATAATACGATGCCTCGTCGTTGCTGATATATGTTGGATTATTAGATGAGTTATAGAAAGCATTTTGGGCAATGCTAAACGCCGTACCAGCACCCGCTGACGTATTTGCCCACATCGTTGCGTTGCCGCCGATCTGATACGCAGATACATCTCCGTGCCACGTTGCTTGCGGCGTCACGCCCAACCCGAGATTGCCGCTGGAGTCGAGGCGCATA
>Ga0233437_1006571_pt1 | contig 11771 bp, 9 predicted proteins | sample SI_122_August201_FD_182714 | JGI IMG/M metagenome (GOLD analysis project Ga0233437, IMG submission 182714) | Seawater microbial communities from Saanich Inlet, British Columbia, Canada - SI_122_August2016_200_MG | ecosystem: Environmental > Aquatic > Marine > Inlet | place: Canada: British... | reverse complement strand
ATTCAAAGCCATCGGCCGTTTTCTGGTAGGGCGGAATCATGACCCCGGCATTATTTATAAGAAGGTCAAGGCGGGAAAAGGCAAGTTTGAATTTTTCAGTGAAGGTTAGAACCGATGATAAGTTTGCCAGATCAAGTTCCATTATCCTGATATCAGCTTTGGGGAAATTTTTCTTAATCAAATTTTGTGCAGTTTCTCCTTTTTCAAGGTTTCTGACGGCAATAATGACTGTGGCATTTTTGCTTGCCAGAATGCTAGCTGTTTCAAGCCCGATACCACTTGCGCCACCCGTAACAATAACTATTTTGCCGGTGTGATCATCAATGTTTGTATGATTCCATTTGGTTTGTTTCATTTGTTTATCTCCAGAATATTTTGTGTGATTTTTTGATGGGCTGAACTGTTTTTCCACCAGTGTGATCCCAATCCATTTATTCCATATTGACCATCAATACTATATTGATCCTTTTTATTATATTCACCCTCTTTGCGATATAGAATGGTCTGCCCGCAAATGGGAGTTGCAACGGGAATATTATATAAATTGGCTTCTTTGATTAATCTTTGCATAGGGTCATTCCAGGGATGTAAGGCCAGATTAAATGTTCCCCAGTGAATGGGGTGTAAAATATTTCCTTTAAGATCGATATGAGCCTGTGCCGTCTCTTCAGGGAACATATGTACGGGTCGCCATAGTTCATCATATGCACCGCATTCAATAAAGGTCATATCAAAAGGGCCTAATTTTTTTCCAATTTTTTTAAATCCGTTGCAATAGCCAGAGTCTCCACTGTAAAAAATATTAAAATTTTTTGATTTAATAGCCCATGAGGCCCACAGGGTCTCATTTCTGTCAAAAATACCCCTGCCTGAAAAATGCTGGGCCGGGGTGGCAGTGATGGACAGATGATCATCAAACAAAAAGTCTTCCCACCAGTCAAGAGCAATGACTTTATTTTCAGGAACGCCCCAGGAGACAAGTCGCTTTCCTATTGCCAATGGAACGATAAATCTTTTTGTCACCGGGATAAGAAGCTTTATTGAGTATTTATTCAGGTGATCGTAATGATCGTGGGAAATAATGACCACATCAATGTCTATTAGTTTCTCAGGATTCAAAGGCAAATTTCCATTAAACCGGGTGGGACCCACCATGGAAATTTTTTTTTCAAACACAGGATCAGTTAGTATTTTGTATCCATTCATATTTATCATCAAAGATGAATGACCCAGCCATGTGCTGTTTAACTGATCTTTTCCTGCAGTGTTAAAATAAGAAAGATCTACGGGCCGGCTTGGTAATGGCCCATCAGGGGTTTGATTATTTTTTTCAAAAATAAAGCGCCAGGTAGAGGAGATATAATCTTTGAACGTCATGGTCAAAGCTTTTTTATCTCCTTTGAATTTGCCGTTTCGATATTGAGGGGAAAGCTTGATTCTATCTATTATTGGCACTGTGGATAAAGCACCAGCCGTGGCAAATGAGTTGGTAAACGTCATGGTCAAAGCTCCTGTGAATAGCAGTGTAAATATGATAATCTTATTCATGATTTCCACTAAATCCGAATATTTTTAAAGTGAATGTTCATTTATTAATCCATTAAATTTTTTTATAGTTTTATAGCATCCCATGCAAGGGTAAACGCAGTCTCAATATTCTCATCATTCAATTCAAATTCCTGGCACACCCTGGCATTTGACAGGGCTATGATGGGATAAAATATAAATGCTGTTAAGATATCAAAGTCCACGTTTTTAATAATTTTTTGTTCAATCCCCTTTAAAAGAACATTTACTATAGGATCAAAATAAGCTTCAATATCCTGTTTATCCACAAGTGATTGATAAGGGGAGTTGGAAAATTGTTCAGTATATTGAAAATAATCAGGATGTTTGGCAATATGGGCAAAGGTTTTAAACCATACGGTTTTTAATATATCCCGGATGGGAAGACTGTCATCAAAATCTTTATGGATAGCCCCGGCAATATTTTTTTTGATTTGTATATAGGTTGTTACCAGAAGGTCTTCTTTGTTTTTATGATAGACGTAAATTGTTGCAGGAGAAACACAGGCTTCCTTTGCGATTTTGGAAACAGAGCTGGATGCAAATCCAATTTCATTTACAAGCTTTACTGTTGCTTCAAATAAAGCCTCTTGTTTTATGTCGTCTTTTATCCTCATGAATGTAAAATAAACGAACGTTCATTTAATGTCAAGAAACTTTTTAAAAATTTCAATGATTTATATTGGTACCTTTTAAAATATCTTTACAGGTATCAAAATTGTTGATCAAAATTTTTTAAACAATTTTTTTTATATATCTGATCGGATGTCATTCTAATTTACATGGCATCCAGAACTGCACATTAATTTGTTAAGAGTATAAGGAAGGATATAGAATGGAGCTTATTGTTGAGCTAATAGTTTGGTTCATAATCGAAGTTGTGTTTTGGGGCATTATGTTCTGGACTGGCTATGTGTTAACCCTTATTGTAACGCTTGGGCAATGGACACCGGGGCACACGGAAAGAGACAAAGATAAGAAAAAAGAAAGTAGAAGGGAAACAAAGTTTATAGTTACTGCCATAATCGGAGCATTGTTTTGGATTGGGTTTGGGATAACATTAATAATTGTTATGAAAAACCCTTAACCCTAAAGTGAAAACGACCTTCCAGGTCATGTAAATCCTTTAGGGTTAGGCAAGGTTTTTTCCCTTTGATGGGAACGTGTTCCATCCACCAGCAGTGATGGGCAATCTGTTTAAATTGCGCTAAACTTCCCAACAATTTTCATATTTGTTTTGTATTTTGATTTTTACCTTCATTTTTTCAAAAAGTTTTATTAACCCGTATCTTGTTCGATCGATAAAGATAAATTCAGGCGTTATGTTGTGGATGTGTTTTCTGAATTGATGCATTTGCTGACCAATCTTTCTTCCTTTTTCCATGAAATCCGGATTGGCACCAAAATCAAATTCCTCTTCGCAAAAAAGTTCGCCGAACCAGTCACCCATTTTCATAAATAAAGCCACCATTTGATCTTTGATATCCGGATCAATGCCAGGAGTAATGAGTTTCATTTGGGTTAACAGGTCAACATATTCTTGCCTTTCATTGCCGGCATTTATACGAATCAATCTTTGGTAGAGTTGAATAAATTCATCATCAAACGATCGAACACAGCCAAAATCAACCAGGCTGATTTTCAAATCATCCGTCACTATAAAATTTCCAGGATTTGGATCAGCGTGTATTTGCTTGAGTTCATAAAATCCTTCTATAAAAATATCATGCAAAGTTTGGGCGATAATGGTTTTACTTTCCAGGTTAGGATGGGTCTCAAGCCATTCATTTAAAATCAAACCTTTCATACAGGACATGGAAAGAACATTTTGTGTTGTTAACTCGGGATAGATTTCCGGGATGATAACTCGATCATTTTTCATGTTTTTACGAAAATATTTAATATTTTGTCCTTCTTTTTCATAATCGGTCTCATTGAGAAGTACTTCTTCGATTTCTTCCAGGACAATTTTTATGATGCCATACTCTGCCAAAGGTCTTAATACCGTTTTCAGCATCCGGATATCATTGGAAATAGTCTGGGAGATGTCAGGATATTGAATCTTTACGGCAAGCTCTGCTCCATCCCAAGATCTTGCAAGATGCACCTGGCCCAGACTTGCCGCAGCAAATGCCTTTAAATCAAACGATTCAAATACTTTTTCCGGGGGGCTATTAAAATTATTGGTAATGACCTTCCGGACAAGAGCCCTGTTTATCGGCGGTACTTGGTTGTAGGACTTCTCAAGTTCTTTTCTGAAACTTTCTGGAAAATAATCGTTTTCTAAACTCAGCATCTGGGCAGCTTTTAAAGCTGTTCCCTTCAGCAGGGACAGACCGTTAAAAAGAATCTGGGCATTTTGAGTGTTTCTCTTCTTTTGAGAAAGCGTTTGTTTCTCCTTTGAGAGAAACGGTTTCTTTAATAAAAATCCAAGGTGGTTGGTTCCCATTTTTGCTGCAATTTTACCCGAAGAGATCGTTCTCGTTATCTTTGATTTTGGCATTGTATCAGTCATTTTTTGCATCCATAAATTTCTTTTTTATTCCATGAATGGTGTCCACGTGATCTTTTATAAAGCTCATCCGTGACAGAACATGGTTTTTAAATAAAAATATACCCATATCAAAAATTTTATTCCCGATTCCTGCCTTTATGGATGTGCAGGCAAGATCAATGCTTTTATCTATCAATACAGTAGTACTTTCAAATTGATCGGTGTCATCTTTGAGCCAGTAAATAACAATACCGATATAGTATTCCCAGAAAAACTGTATGGTCATTTCTTTGAATACCTGATCCGGTATTTCGCCGACCTCTATGGCAGCTTGAAAAATATCTTCAACAATTGCCATGAATTTTTCTTTTATGGGCCTGATACGGCTGTAATGCTGGCTTAGGGCGAAAAAGGTCGTTTTAAAAGTTTTTTCAAGAAATTCCCTCTCCGGCCAAAACAGATCAAGTGTTGTTTCAAAAAATGTTTGAAGTTGTTCTTGAAATGTATATTCATTAAAAGATTTTATTTTTTTAAGTTGATCGGTTACCTGGTCGAATTTGTCTTCATAATATCCGTAAACAATGGATTCTTTGGTTGGAAAATAGTTATAAACGGTGGCATCCCCCAGACCTGCCTGTCTTGCTATTTCCCTCATGGTTGCAGCTTTTAATCCTTTTGAAGTGATAAGGTCCACAGCAGATAGAATGATTTTATTTCGATTTTTTTGTTTTTGTTCTTTGCTAATTTTCATATTAAATTTCCTTAACTCTACATATATACTATATATTAATAGATAGATTTACTCAATTAATATATAGTTGTTATACATTAATGTCAAATTAAAAAAACTATTTCAGCTTGATTAAATAGTGTCTGGATAAGAAATATAAAAATATAGTGCCCAATATAGATCTCTTTATTCAAATGCATATTGTCAAAGAGGTCAATAATTCCAGTAAAATAGAAGGAACTCAAACAAATATAGATGAGAAATATTAGCTGCATAACTCCAATTATGTTGCGTCTTTTTTTGTTGCCAGTTTTACCCCGCCTGATCCCGCAGACCCCGCCCCAATATTTTAAACAATACCCCGCCAGCTTTTCGTATTGGCATATAGAATTTTTTTTAAAGATATAATTGTCTTGCATCACAACTTATAGTAATGTGAATTTTATGTATAAAAAATAATTGTGCCCTGGGATTTTTCAATTTTGCTTTCCCCAGTATATTTAAATTTGGCTTCCGTAATAGATTCTACAATTTTGTTTGCCTTGCCCTACAATTTGCTTGAACACATTACTTTTTATCGAGATCCAGGAGACTTCGCCTGGCACCTGAGGCTACAAGCAATAATTTTTCTTGAAATAAACCACGAGTTGTTATCCGTTTTTGGGCTGTAGAGAAAAGGAGCGAGTATGGACGACCCAAAAAGCATTCCGTTTTCAAAAAAGCTGATCCATCGAGTCGGCAACCCACTAGAGTGGAGTACAGTCGATAAGTGCCTGCTCATCATCTGTTTTTGGCTACTGATAGCATCAATAGCTACCCTATTAGCTCACCATTTTATTAGCCATCCAGAGAAAGTTCCGTTTTTTGACACAGTGTTTATGGAGCAGTTGCTGCCAATTGCCTGGGGTTCAGGGGTAGCTTGGAGCATACTTCTTGTGACCGGTCTTTTGCTCCGTCACCGCAGATCGAAAAATAGGACGTTTGTCTACGTGACGGTATTTCTATGGTGGAGCCAAGAAGCAATCTTCGCAGTTTGCGCCGGTCCGTTAACCACCCCTGCGGCCATGATACTTTTGGGGCAAGGCATCGTGGCCTTTCTCCTTTTCGAGATACCCGTTGCTTTAGCTGGTCTCAGCTTTGCCTTTCTCCTTGTTGTAGGGACGACTATCGCCTCGTATAATGAGCTTTTCCCATACGCGCCACTGATGGTGGCTCCTTTTTCCGCTGGTGAGAGTTTAGCAGACTCATGGATTTTCTGGGTTGGTCCCGTATACCTGATTGCTTATTTAGGATTTCTGTCACTGTCTGTCTACACCATCATTCGCTGGAGAGATCGTGAAGCCAAGCTCGCTGATTTAACAACAATGCTCAAGAAAATGTTCGGCCGCTACCTCTCCACTGAAGTGATGAATTCCCTCATAGAGAACCCCTCGGCTCTTGAATTAGGGGGCGAGAAGCGGAAGGTTACAGTCATGATGACGGATCTGAGAGGGTTTACTGCTATCGCCGAGCGTCTTGAACCGGAAAAGGTGGTTCAGATGCTCAACTTATACTTCGAGGTTATGGTAGAGGTAATTCTAAAATACAACGGCACCATAAATGAGATAATAGGCGATGCCCTGCTTATCATCTTTGGCGCCCCGCAAGAGATGCCCGACAGGACCCAACGAGCCATTGCCTGTTCCATTGATATGCAAAATGCCATGGCCCAGGTAAACGATAAGAACCGTTCAAAGGCTCTCCCTGAGTTGGAAATGGGAATTGGTCTTAATGAGACCGAAGTAATTGTTGGCAACATCGGTTCAAGCAAAAGGAGCAAGTATGCTGTAGTCGGGAGCGGTGTAAATATGACCAGCCGTATTGAGTCATATACGGTGGGTGGGCAGATCCTTATTTCCGAATCAGCCCGAGCGCAGGTGGGTGAGGTTTTACGCATTGACTCCCAGCGGGACGTGTTTCCGAAAGGTTCAGAAACACCACTGAGGGTATACGAGGTGGGCGGCATAGCTGGAAGCTACAACCTTATTCTTGAGGGAAAGGATCAGGTTCCGGTCACTCTCGCCCGGCAGCCTTCCATTCGCTACACCGTACTTGAAGGCAAGCATGTGGGGAGGAAAAAACTACAGGGCAAAGTGATCCGGCTTTCGAAGAAGAGCGTCGAGATTGAATTGGACGAACGTATTGAGCTGCTAACCAACCTCAAAATGGACTTGGGGGATGTGGGCGATGAGCTTCCGGGTAATGACTTCTATGGGAAGGTGATCAAACGATTGGGTAAGGACGGGCACACCCACGTGGTTCGGTTTACATCGATCCCGCCTGAGATCGTTGCCTATTTCCAGGCTCTTCGGAAATATGCTGCAAGGCCTTCTCTCAAAAAAAGTAGCTGAGTAAAAGTAAACAGTGTCAAATTTTAAATGTAGAATAAAAGTTGTTTAAAAGTTATTTTTCAGGGTTTGAACTGCTGTAAAGTGACTCCAATATAGCATAATGGGACTTTGTTTCTTTTTACTTTACTTTTAGATATATAATTGAATATTTCTTTACACAAACTCGAAACATTGATACTGATTTACAGATCATTTCTTTTATCGTTGCTGGTCGGATAACTTTCCAAATTACATGATACCCAGCTCTGCTCATTAACCTGTTCATCGTTTGGAAGTTTTATAAAGAATTTTTGTGAATGTTTATTAATTAAAAGGAGCTTACCATGAAAGTTTTTGCAATTAATTCCAGTGCACGGGTTGGAGGGCAGAGCAAAACAGAACTGATTTTGAATCAATTGATTAAAGGGATGAAGGAGGAAGGTGCCGAGGTTGAGGTCGTTAATATTTTCAAAAAGAAGATCAATTATTGTGTCGGATGTTTTACCTGTTGGACTAAAACACCGGGTAACTGTGTGCACCTGGATGATATGAGCAAGGAGATCTTTCCCAAATACATGGCCAGCGATCTTTGTATTATGGCAACGCCTTTGTTTCACTATACAGTAAATGCAAATCTGAAAACCTTTATAGAACGCACTCTGCCCTTTGTACAACCCTTCTTTGAGCTGAAAAACGGTATAACACGACATCCATTGCGCCAGGAACCGCCTCCAGTGGTTTCGGTCTCTGTTGCCGGTTTTCCCGAGTATTCAGTTTTTGAGCAGTTAAGCGCTTATATGAATTATCTATATGGAAAGAGGCTAAAAGCAGAGATTTATATTCCTGGTGCGGAAAACCTGGCCCAAAAACTCACCGATCCGATAGTCAAGTCTATCTTAGATGCAGTAACTCAAGGCGGAAGGGAGTTGATCAAAAACAAAACCATATCAAAAGGAACAATGAAAACAATAAATACGCCTGCCATAGATATTAAAACCATGTCTGCTATTGTAAATATTTATTGGCAAACCTGCATTGACGAAGGTGTAACTCCTAAAGAATTTAAAAAGCTTGGGATGGTGCCGCGACCAGACTCCCTGGAATCTTTTTTGGTACTCATGAAAGAAGGGTTTAATCCAGAAAAATCACAAGGATTTAAAGGATGTTACCAATTCATTTTTTCAGGTGAGCAGGAAGGGGACTGCTATTTTACGATTAATAATGGTGAAATACATTGCAGCCCAGGATCTGCTGTAGAACCAAATATTACAATCGTCACCCCCTTTGAACTCTGGATGGATATTGTCACAAGAAAAGCAGATGGCCCACAGATGTTTATGGAGCAAAAATATAAGGTTGATGGGGATTTAAATTTTTTGATAAAAATGGGTGAAGTTTTTGGTTGAATCTTCCACAGGGTAATGTTGTACAAAGGATAATATTTCGTTTTCCAACAAGAATAGTGCGGCGGGTGAGACCACAGATTTTGATGTCAATCTATATGAACCAAAAGCAGTGTCAGAAGCTATCTTTTCGTATTCCATTTGATATAGATCGCATTTTCCGAATAACCAGATGTTTTTTTCAAAAAACTTTGTTCATTTGCCCAAATACCTTAGATTATGTGCCGCGTTATAGCGGTCTATAAGATTTTTTCTTGTATTAGCAGATTTCCTTTTTTCTGGATCTTACATACTTTTTAAGCTCATTTTCCAATGATGAATCAATATCAGGTCTTTGATATTGGTCCAGGCGTATGGATAATGCCTTTGTGGCCTTATCCCGGTAAGACGAGACAGCCTGCGCCTGCCAGGAGTCAAAGGGAAGTCGGTTGGCCAGTGGCAGGGGAATAAATTGGGTCCGACAATACTTGAAAGTGGAGGGATGGGTAAGAAATTGACCGCCTACACCTACCTCTTTGATGATGGAGAGATCAATTTGATCTTTGTTGAACTCTAATGGTTGAAGCGTTTTTAAAATATGGTGACAAAGCTCCTCATCAGCAAGAAATTTTTCAAAACTCATGGCCATGTAAGTGCTTAAGATTCCGCAGGCGTGAAGAATAAAACCGGCATGGGAATCCAAGGCTGTTTTCAAGGATAAGGCACTTTGGTAACCCGCCTGATAATCAAGTGAATGAGCATCTGTTAACGCGCCACCGCCACGACTGGGCAAACCATAAAAATTTGCCATTAAAAGGCCTTCTTTTATGATCATGTTGGATTCCGGTCCTCCATGGTAAAGCGCGCCGGTCTGCATATCCAAAGGAGAACCAACTGCCCCATATATTACGGGTGCACCAGGGTTTACCAACTGGCTCAGGCAAATCCCTGCCAGCACGGAAGCATTCTGGATAATGAGTAGATCAACGGGTACGATTGGGACAGTTGACCCCATAATACCGCCGCCTGTAATGATAATCGGCTGACCGGCTTTAGAAAAAATCATAATGGATTGAGCCATTTCAGGTGCAAACTGAAGCGGTGCCAGAGCATTTATATTTGCAACCATAACAGGTGCAGGGGAACTGCCGAAAACTATTTTTGCCATTTGCACTGCATCTTTGGCTGCCTGTGCTGTCAAAGGGCTGCCCATAAATGGCTTGGAGCAAAGGAGTATGCTGTTTAAAAGCATATCCAGATGATACGTTTTCGGTGGCAGACTTGAAGGGTCACCCATCATAAACCCGTTAAAATTAATCACTTCTGATGTATGAACCAATTTGCAAAAGGATTGATAATCGTCAATTGTGGCCTTTCTGCGGAACCCCTTGTTTTCGATAATAAAAGGGGCTCCATAGCCCGGAGCCAGGGCAGGAACATTTTGCCCCCCAAGCCTAAGATCGTATTTTGAATCCCGGGCCCGGACAAGGAACTGGGAAGGCGTGCTATCCAGAGCAGTTTGAATTTGTGTCTCATTAAAAAAAATTATATTTTGATCTGTTTTAAATCCATGGGATCTAAAGAGTTGGACAGCTTCTTTTGCATAAAAAGCAACGCCTGTGTTCGCAAGTATATCCAGTGAAGCTTCATGAATCAGATCTTGTTTAGTCTTCCCCACGTGTAACTCCCCTTTTTAGCCGTTCCAGTAATTCATCTAAATGTTGGGCAATACATTTGGATGCATTTTGGGCATCACTCGCAACGATAAACTCCAATAGTTTTTCATGTTTTGCTAAATCCGAATGAATATTGATTTCAATATGGTCAGCAGTTTTCCACAATGTATCCCTTGTATTAAAACTTATTTTCTGTATTTTTTCCATGAGATCGATGATAATCTCATTTTTTGTAGCCATACCAATGGATAAATGGAAATCCATGTCATGATGAAGAAATGCTTTGTAGTCATTAAGTGACCCGCGCATATTTTTTAAAATTGCCTTTATGTTGCTTACATCTTCAATTGTCCGACGTTCTGATGCCAAAGCTACAGCATGCATTTCCAAGCCTTTACGCGCTTCAATAATATCGATCAATGCGCCTTTTTTAAATGAGAAAAATAAACTAAGCGGCTCAATAGGCCAGGGGTCATTATTTTCAGATAAAAAATTACCCTCTCCTTGTTTATTGATGATAATGCCAAGTATACTCAGCGCTTTCAATGCTTCCCGTAAAGAAGGCCGACTAACCCCCAGCATAGCAGCAAATTCACGCTCACTGGGCAATCGGCTGCCCGGAGTTATCTGGCCTGAATCAATCAGATTTTTTATTTCAATAATAATTTTTTCAGAAAGTGTTTCTTTTTTAATCGGTTTGACTTTCATATTGTCATTTGCCATTTTTGTTAGCCATTTAATCCTCTTTTAATTCATATTTTAATATTAATGTCTATTTGAAGCATGGGTTGATATGCAAGTAAAGGAGTCATGATTGACCTTGTAAATAAAAATATATCTTTCCTATTGACAGGAGGATAACAAGTTTGTATTTAGTCGTCAAGTGGTAATACCTCTTTACTTTTATTTGTTTTTATTGCAAAGCGTTGGGTCTAATGCCCCTTAAACATAGTCCAATTTAACCACAGTCTGGGAGGCTGCAATTGTATAAAAGCAAAGAAAAAATCATTGGTTTTCTTGATAATTTTGATCTTGATAAAATACCTGCCTCTGTTGTTCTCGAAGCCAAACGAGCCGTTTTAGATACATTAGGATGCATGGTTGCAGGGGTTGATACGCCTTTGGGAAAAGGACTGCACAAACTTGCACATCGATTTATTGATAAAAAAGGCGTCACAGTGTTTGGGCTTAAAAAAAAGATAACGCCTTTTATGGCAGCCATGTGTAACAGCTATATGGCCAATGCCCATGACGCTGATGATGGACACAGAAGGTCACGATTACACGCAGGTGGTATTATCATACCTGTGGCCCTGGCAGTTGCCCAAGAAAACAACAACACGGGCAAACAATTTCTTGAAGCCATAATTATAGGATTTGAGCTGGGCTATCGGGCCGGTATGGTAACAACCACCTGGGAAGCATACCACGGATCTGCCATGGGCAGCACATTCGGAGCCGCAGCCGCAGCAGGAAGACTTTTGGGGCTGACATCGGAGCAAATAATAAATGCCATGGGCATTGCTGAAATGCAGGCACCCAATTGTATGCTGA
>Ga0233437_1006568_pt1 | contig 11777 bp, 10 predicted proteins | sample SI_122_August201_FD_182714 | JGI IMG/M metagenome (GOLD analysis project Ga0233437, IMG submission 182714) | Seawater microbial communities from Saanich Inlet, British Columbia, Canada - SI_122_August2016_200_MG | ecosystem: Environmental > Aquatic > Marine > Inlet | place: Canada: British... | reverse complement strand
TCTTCGTGCGGTAATCAGGAACTTGATAAAGAAGCTTTAAACAATATAATGTTTTATGATTTTTCACCTAAAATAAAAAAAATATTATTAGGTCGAACAATTAAGATCAGTATTGAATGGCAAAATAATTACTCAAAGGTTAATAATAAATGATTCCTCTTAGTTATGGAAACGGTTTTTTTATTTATCTGTTAATTTGGATAGTTTATTTAACTATTCTATGGGGCAGAGAATCATGGAGAGCCAATATAAATGACTGGTCATTATCTGATGGCAAATTATGCCTCTGTGAAGACTGCAGTTATGTATTCATTGTTAAGCCTAGAGAACTATCTGCAAAATGTCCACGATGCGACAACCTTTGTTACATCAAAAAAATTAAAACTAAAAAAGATTTATAAATTATGGATTATAGAGAAAATATTATTATTTTAGATTTTGGTTCACAGTACAGCCAGCTTATTGCAAGAAGAGTTAGAGAATTAAATATCTACAGCCAAATTCTTCCATTTAATGTATCGGCAGAAGAAATTAAAAAAAATAAACCAATCGGTATAATCCTCAGCGGTGGTCCTTCAAGTGTATTAGGTGAAAATTCGCCACAATGTAACAATGAAATTTTTTCTTTAGGTATACCAGTTCTTGGGATATGTTACGGTCTTCAATTAATGGTACATAATAATGGAGGAAAAGTAGCTCCAAGCAATGCAAGAGAATATGGTCGAACTAAATTATATATAAAAGATAAAACATCTCTATTTAAAGATATACCACAAGATGAATTAACTATATGGATGAGTCATGGTGATAAAGTTGAAAAAATACCTGATTCTTTTACTACTATAGCTTCAACTTCAAATACTAAATTTGCAGCAATTTGTGATAGCAATAAAAATCTTTACGGAATACAATTCCATCCTGAAGTAGTCCATTCTGAACAGGGAACAAAAATACTATCAAATTTCTGTCTAAATATCTGTAATGCTGATGCATCATGGACAATGAGTTCATATATAGATATAGCAGTTAAAGAAATAAAAGAAAAAGTGGGAAATAATAAGGTAATCTTAGCCTTAAGTGGTGGAGTGGATTCTTCAGTTGCGGCTGCCCTTATCCATAAGGCTATAGGTACTCAATTAAACTGTATATTTGTAAATAACGGCCTTCTGCGCAAAAACGAAGCAGAACAGGTAATGGACCTATATGCCAGACATTTTAAGCTTAATCTTAAATGCATTGATGCGGAAGAAAGGTTTCTCACAAAACTTGCAGATATATCTGAGCCAGAAAAGAAAAGAAAAATCATCGGCAATGAATTTATTGAGGTTTTTGATGAAGCTGCTGCTAAAGTTGAAAATGCTAAATTTTTAGCACAGGGAACTACTTATCCTGATGTTATTGAAAGCGTATCTATTGCAGGTAATCCAAGTGCAATGATAAAAAGCCATCATAATGTCGGCGGACTTCCTGAAAGGATGAATCTAAAACTTTTAGAGCCATTGAGATACTTATTTAAAGATGAAGTTCGTAAATTGGGCAGTGAATTAGGACTGCCGAAAGAAGTAGTGATGCGTCAACCTTTTCCCGGCCCTGGACTTGGGGTAAGAATGCTTGGTGCTGTGGCAAAAAAAGAGTTAGATGTTTTGAGAGAAGCAGATGCCATTGTTGTTGAAGAAATGATTAATGCAGATCTGTATTACAAAACATGGCAGGCATTTGCTGTATTGCTCCCGGTTAAAACTGTGGGAGTAATGGGCGACGAAAGAACTTATGAAAATGTAGTCGCCTTAAGAATCGTTGATAGTAATGACGGTATGACTGCAGACTGGGTAAGACTTCCTCATGAACTACTGGAGAAAATGTCCAGCCGAATTATTAGCGAAGTAAGAGGTATCAATAGAGTCGTTCTTGATATTACCTCTAAACCGCCTGGTACAATTGAGTGGGAATAAAAACCACCGGCAAAGCCTGAGGTTATAAACTTTTAATTCCCTAAAGCAATTAAATCACTGTTGATGAACAACCACGTCTAAAAAGACGTGGATTTCTAATTGGATTAAAATTTAAAGCTACTTATTTACAGACAAAATTCACTTAAAAAGTCTTTTAATATTAGTACCTTATGGGAGCTCTAAAGGTTGTCTATTTGCTGTCCACCAAGTATCTGTTATTTTATCGTCTAAATCCAGTTTTAATATAACATTCCACCATGTTTTACTATTATCTTTGTGTTTTGTAATTATCTGAAAAGAAATTTTATCTTCTGATGTAATAATATGATCAAGTTTATAGTCTATAATATCAAAAGTGCTTCCTTTGCGATTAGGCATTAATTGCATTCCTTCAAGGTTATTTCTCACTTTATCGCAATTATGGTCGAGAGATGATTCAGTGTAGTATTTATAAAATTTATCTACATTGCAGTCTACATATATGTCTTTCACCAAATTTTCCAGCCTTTCTAAATTCATTTTATTCCTCTGCTTTTTTAAAGTTATTAATTCAGTTAATGTGATTAATAATAAAATCACTCCACAAAGATATATTTGATTTTTCCTTTAGCAATTGATTTTTATAGACAAAATAGTATGTTAATGGTAGTTTGTCGGACATTTATGTATTTACTTATACAAATGGTAGTTTGTCTGACATAAATTATATAAAGAAGTAGAACCATTATGAGATTTTATAATGATAAATTAAAATATTACAGAAAAATTAATAATTTTACTATAAATAAACTCGCAATGTATATAGACAAATCCAGAAAGACTATTTCAAGCTGGGAGCATGGCCGGACAAAACCGACAAAGTCAGATATTATAGCAATTTCATCAATATTAAATATCGATCCAAATGATATTTCAGATATTGATGAAATAAAGCATTCTCTTAATAATAAAATAGTGAATAGTAATGATGATTTAATTTCAGAGAATCAGAAGTTGAAATCACATTTAATTAGATCTTTAAAAGCCAGTAGTAGACTTGAAAGAAATAATGGTAGACTCAACATCGTACACCGACAATTATATTTACCCACTAACGACAATTATAGTAAAGTCATAAGTCATTTTTTCTTTTTTCTAAAAAACTTCATAAGTGTATTGATTGAAAGCCTTTTAGAAAAAAGAAAAGTATATTCTAAATCAAAGTTACAAATATCTTATAATTGTCGGTGAAGTCCATTTTTAATTGTCGCCAAGGGCAACATACTATTTAATTCACTCAACTCTATGATTTATATGAAAGACAGTAACAGAAAGCTTAGAAAAATTAATAATACATTTCTCAATATGCTTCCTTATGAATATGTAGCTGATGATATTATTGGAAAAAAGATGATTGATCTTTTTGGACGGATGGAAATAGAAGATATTATAAAGGCAGAAAATAGTGTTTTTAAAACAGGCGAACCTGTTTTAAATAAAAAAATTAGATTACCTGGTGCAAAGGGTAGAAAGTCTGGACTTATTTCAATTCATCCAATATTTGATAAGAAAAATAAAATTATAGAAATAGTAGTAAGTATTCAAGATATTTCCGAGCAGCTTGAAACACTAGAAAAACTAAATCAGTTTATTACCATCCTTGATAATCTGGATTATTGCTTTTGGATTGTGTCATATCCTCCTTATAAGAATGAATTTTATAATAAAAAAATTCAAGAAATTTCAGGAGTAAGCAAAGATGAAATTACGTCTGATCCTTCTAAATTTTTTAATTTTTGTCAATATGAAAATACTGCTAAAGTTTCTTCAGAAAATATGAATTACAATATACTAAAACCTCCCCTAGGTAAACATATAGTATATATGAATCATAAAGATGGAACACTGAAAAAGGCAGAAACAACTAATTTTGAAACTAGAATAGGGGATAAAACTTTTTGGTATGGTTTCACAAAGCTGAAAGAAGAATAAAATTCGAGCAAATGCCACCAACAGCGCCGAGGGCATAAAACGGTGAATCACTCAAAGGGATTAAAATCACTATTATTTCAGTGACCATTAACTAGAGAACCCCGTCATTCGAGTAATAAGATTTTATTCTAGGCATTCTATCTGAAATATTTTCTAAGCAACTACTGATCTGTTCAGATATGCCAAGCATTTCTATATAAATGACACCTGTCTTAACATTACATTTTCCTTTTTCCAATCTCTTAATATGAGCTTTTTCCATTTTTGCTGTAAGGTTTTTAATTTTTCTGGCTTTTTTCTCTGCTATATTTATATTTGACTCATCTGCATTTTCCAAATAATTCATAACGCTGTCAGCTTGAGCATATATTTTTTTCCATAAATCAGAAAAATCATTTCCTGCTTCCTGTGACAGTTTAAGATCCTTAGATTTCATCCTTTTGCATAACCTTATTATCAGATCAGAAAAATCTGCTATTTTTTCAGTGTCATTTGTACAATGCATAAGATGTGGAACTAGTTCAGCCTGCTTAAAGGTTAATCTTTTCTGTGTTAGTTTAACTAAATATTCTGTGATATCTTCCTGCATCTGATCTATCCTGAGCTCTCGTTCTGCGAGGTCTAAAACAACTTTATCTTTAACAGTATTAGATAAAAACATATCATCTATTGAAGTTTTAATCATGTACCATGACTCTTTCAGCATAAAACTTAACGAAGTAGAAACCTGCCTAATAGCTAAAACAGGAGTTTCAAGTAAATGCGGCTCCAAATTTTCAACAACAACCAGCTGATCATCGTCAATTTTTATTATGTAATTACATATTCGGGCAATGACAGCTACAAAAGGTATAAAAATTATAACATTTATAATATTAAAAACAGTATGAGCCATTGCTATATGCCTTGCAATGTTTTCAGGTATTACAGCAAAAACATCACCAGGAGTTATCATATTAATAAAGTATAAAAATATTGGGATATTAGTACCTGGATAAGGTATAAAAAACAGTACAACCATATATGCCGCACCAATAACATTAAACAGCATATGTGCGACAGCTGCCTGTCTCGCTCGTTTATTGGTTCCTAAAGATGCAATAATAGCTGTTATTGTTGTTCCTATATTATCTCCTAGAATTAGAGGCACAGCCGTATAGAAATTAATTAATCCTCCCATAGCTAAAGCTAACGCAATACCAATTGTAGCTGAACTACTTTGTATTAGTACAGTCATTAAAGCTCCAAGACTAAGGGCTCCTAATACTGACAGAAACGGCATATAACCATTTATAGGCGAGCAGTCAAAGTGGTTGAAAAAATTTACAAAGGAAGGAAATTTGCTTAACAATTTAAGTTCACCCCCCATCAATCCCATACCGAAGAATAATAAACCAAAACCAAATATTGTTTGCCCCCATCCTTTAAGTACAGTTCTTTTAGAACACATCATAATTAGTGCACCAACTATAATCGCAGGAAAAGCGAGACCTTCTAATTTAAATGATATTATCTGTGCAGTTACAGTTGTACCTATATTTGCACCAAATATAATTCCAATGGCCTGTGTTAATGTCAATAAACCTGCATTAACAAATCCTACAACCATAACAGTACAGGCACTTGATGATTGAATAGCGGCTGTAACAACTGTACCAGCCAAAAGTGCAATGAATCTATTTTTAGTAAAAAACTTAAGTACGCTTTTCAGCTTTTGACCTGCAATAAGCTGTAAACCATCACTCATTAATTTCATTCCATAAATAAATATTGCTAAACCGGCTAAAACAATAATTATTAATTTGAGTACATTGATCCCTAGTTCTTTTATTTCTATTCCCCTATAGCTTATATTTTTTGCAGGATCATTAACTTCTGCTGTAACATTATATATACCAGTGACAGTCCCTATTTTTACTTTAGTTTTAGCTATACCGTCTTTATCTGTTACAGTTTTTACAGGAACACATTTTGCTGTCATTTTCTTTTCAGGCGAGGAAGATACATTAAAGAAAACATCGGCTCCCTGTACAGGTTTACCGTTTTTATCTACTAATTTCAATTTTATAGGTTTCGATAAATAGTCACCTGAATAAGCTTCCTGAGAAATACCATCAATAGAAACACCGCTAATTAATCTGACTGTTTTAGCTTTTTTTGAATTTTCAGGTACAATTTTGAAATATTGATCTCCAACCTGAGTTCCTGTCTTTATTTTTACTTTAACAGCTCCTCCGACTTTTGAATAAGCAACTTTGGGATCAAAAGTTAAATCACTGCCCTTGATAGGAAGAAAGTCGACTTTAACACCAACAACTGGTTCTCTTGTACCTTTTCCACCGAAAAGCCCTGGTATTATGGGACCAAGCAATTCTAATTTCAATTCTTTTTTATATTCGCTATTAGGTAAAGTCTGCTGATTAGCACCCTGAATTATCACGATCTTATCAACAGTTTTATTGGAGTTTTCTTTTCTACAGCCTGAAAACAGGAAAATAGTAGATAGAAGTAAAACAGCTAGAGTTAATAATTTTTTGTGCATTAAACAGCCACCTTTTATTTTATTATTACAATACAAGTGTTTATTTATTTCCAATATTTAGTGTATAATATTGTTATTCGACATTATAAATATTTTGAAGTAAATTTTAACATCATTATTTAATTCTATTTAAAAATCATTATCCATCAAATAATTTATTTTTCACTATAAATAAAAACTATTATGAATAAACATCCTGTTTGGACCGAAATTGATTTAAATGCAATCACTCATAATTTGAAAGAAATAAGAAACTGGCTTTCTCCTTCTACAAAAATAATGGCTGTAGTAAAAGGAAATGCTTATGGACACGGATCTATTAAAACAGCTCTCAGATTAGTAGAAAACAGAATAGACTATTTTGGAGTTAGCAGACCAAATGAAGCTTTAGAACTTAGAAGTTCAGGCATAGATTTACCTATTTTAATTTTTGGTTATATTCCTATCGAATTTATTAAAGATGCTATTGAGCAGAATATTACTCTTACTGTTTATGATATCAAGACAGCAAAATCTATTTCAGATGTCGCAAAGTCGCTAAATAGAAAAGTAAAAGTACATATTAAAATTGATACAGGAATGGGACGTTTAGGAATATTCATTCCACTTATTAAAAATCAGAAACAATATCTTGCAACACTGTCCAAAGTAATTAATGAAGTAGAAAATATTACAAAATTAGACGGTCTAATTATTGAAGGAATATATACACATTTTGCTGTTGCAGATTCTGCAGATTATAAATACTCAACAAAACAGCTAAATCTTTTCAATGATTTTATATATAGATTATCCTTGAGAAGAATTATTATTCCAATAGTGCACTCAGCAAATAGTGCTGCAATGTTAAATTTCAATAACTCGCACATGAATATGGTGAGACCTGGAATTTGCTTGTATGGCATTCTACCTGCGTGTTGTATAAATAGTCAGATTAATCTTAAACCGGCTATGACAATCAAGGCTTTAGTTGCCCACGTGAAAAATGTTCCAAAAGGAAGTAGGATAAGCTATAGTTCGATATATAAGACAAGTAAAGATACTGTAATAGCAACCATTCCAATTGGATATGCTGATGGTTACAAATGGCAGAAAATTCCGAAAGGATATGTATTGATTCATGGGCAGCAGGCACCTATAGTAGGTAGAATTTGCATGGACTTTTTAATGGTCGATGTTGGACACATAGAAAATGTTTTACCTTCAGATGAAGTTATTATTTTAGGAAAACAGAACGATCAGGTAATTACGGCTAATACATTGGCTGTAAGTGCCGATACAATTCCTTACGAAATAATATCTTCTTTAACTGCTAGAATGCCAAGAAAGTATATTTGAATAGTGTGCCCCCAAGGACAAAGGTTCAAAGGCAGAAAGTAAAAAACGGATGCTGAGCATCCGCTTTAGTTTTCATATAATAATCAAAGTTTTATTTATTATTCTTGGATTCGCGAGCAAAAGTGCCCGAGTTACTATTTATTATCTGGATAAAATCCGGCATTTTACGATGCAAATCCCTATACTTTAAATTTACCTTCTTAAATAAACACCTTTATGTTTATATACTTCAACATCAAGTTCTTTTTCACTTTTAGCAACTAGAATTGCAGCAACTCCATCACCAACAACATTTACTGTACTTCGCGCCATATCTAAAATTCTATCAATACCTGCAATTATAGCAATTCCTTCAATTGGAAGTCCAACAGAATTAAGCACTAATGCAAGCATAATTAAACCGGCACCTGGTACACCGGCTGTACCCACAGCAGCAAGAACAGATGTTAAAACAATTGTTACATAATTAGATATGCTGAGATCAATTCCATATGCCTGAGCTATAAATACTGCACATACTCCCTGATAAATAGCAGTACCGTTCATATTTATTGTTGCCCCGAGTGGCAATACAAAACTTGATATGCTTTTTGAAACGCCTAAGTTTTTCTGTGTACATCTTAAAGAAGCAGGTAAAGCAGCAGAACTACTTGAAGTTGAAAATGCCAATAATGTCGCATCGAGAAAGCCGTTAAAAAATCTCATCGGATTTAATCTGGCAACAAATGCAAGAGAACCTCCTAATATTAATACAGAATGTATAATACAGGCGGCATAAACGGTTAAAACAACCTTGAGTAACGGAAGAAGAAATTCAATACCATATTGTCCAATAACTGCAGCGATTAATGCAAATACGCCGTATGGTGCAAATGCCATGATTATTGAAGTAAGTTTATACATGATTTCTGCCAGGCCTTCAAAAAAGACTTTAACCGGTTTTGCTTTTTTACCAGTTAAGTTGATGGCAATGCCTAAAAATATAGCAAATATTATTATCTGTAGTATTTCTCCTTTTGCCAAAGCCCCAATAGGATTCGCAGGAACCATATTAACAAGAGTATCAATAAATGACGGGGCAGCCTTAATTGCACTGTTTGCAGAAGAAGCTGCCTGCAAAGATGCACCTACACCAGGGTTTGTAATCCAGCTAAGTCCCAATCCTATAATTATTGCAAATATAGTGGTTATTGCATAAATTATTACAGTTTTTAAACCTATTCTGCCCATTTTTCCCATATCTTCAATACTTGTAACTCCCACAATCAGTGAAGAAAAGACTAATGGAACAATCAACATTTTTATTCCATTAATAAACAGTGTTCCAATAGGTTTAAGATATAGCGCTTTATCTCCAAGAATAAGTCCGCAAACAACTCCAAGAAATAAACCAATTAATATTTTCCCCCACAATGGTATTCTAACTTTTTTCATAAAATACAATCCTCCCCTATTTTAAAATTATCGTATTTTGTGTGTGTTAAAAGGTTATAATATTAAAAGTTGCAAGTTGCTACAATTTAATAAATTATCTTTCTTATTTATTAAGTTAATCAGTGATAAAATTTTAAGAACTGTCTTTAAATAATGACTTTGCCTATGATATCATTGATATGATTAAATTGGTTATCATCAAGATATTTATTTATTCCTGAAATAATATCAATCGGAGCTGTAGGATTTATAAAATTAGCTGTTCCGACTGCAATAGCATCAGCTCCGGCAAGAAAAAATTCAATTGCATCATCTGCATTAAATATTCCACCCATTCCAATAATCGGTACATCAACTGCATTTGCAACATCATAAACCATTTTAATAGCAACAGGTTTTATAGCCGCTCCGCTTAAACCGCCTGTTACATTTGCTAATTTAGGTCTGCGTGTTTCAATGTCTATAGCCATACCTGTTAAAGTATTAATCAAAGAAATCATATCAGATCCCTCATCTACAACAACTTTAGCAAAGTCAGCTATTTTTGTCACATTCGGACTCAATTTTGTTATTAAAGGAAGACTGGTTGCTTTTCTAACTTCAGAAATAACTTTAGCCGCAACTTTTAAATCTGTGCCAAAAGCTATTCCGCCTTCTTTTATATTAGGACATGAAATATTAATTTCTAAAGCATGAACACCTTCAACGTCATCCAAACGTTCTGCTACATATCTGTAATCATCAATACTCTTTCCCCAGATATTTACTATTACAGTAGCACTGTTTTTCCTTAAAAAAGGCATATACTCTTCATTTGAAATAAACTTCTCAACTCCGGGGTTTTGAAGTCCTATGGCATTCAGCATTCCGCTGGCAGTTTCACATACTCTAGGCATAGGGTTACCATAAACAGGTTCAGGTGAAATACCTTTTACCATAATTGCACCTAAAGAGTTTAATGGATAAAATTCAGAATACTCTTTTCCATATCCATAAGTTCCTGATGCTGTCATTACAGGATTTTTCAGTATAAGTTTTCCCAGCTTTGTCGTTAAATCTGCCATAGTTCAAAAATAATTATTAATAGTTAATTGTTAATTAATCTCATTGAATTCTTAATTGTCCTTAAGCTTCCAGATAAATATCTTTAAGATTAAAAACAGGTCCTTCTTTACAGGATCTTGCATATTCCCAACCCTGCTCATTGCCTGCCTTAACTTTTAAGACACAGGCAAAACAGGCTCCAACGCCACAACACATGGGGTGATCCAAGCTTAATTCTACATTTATTTTAGTATCAGCAAGCATTCTACCCATTGCATACATCATAGGGTTAGGGCCACAAGCGTAAACTTTAAGATTTTCACCATTTAAATAAGGTGCAAGTAATGATGTAACCAATCCTTGTTTTCCGACACTGCCGTCTTCTGTTGCTATTTTAACATCGAAGCCAAGCTTCTTGTATTCATCTATTAAAATAAGTTCAGAACTGTTTTTTGCACCTAGAAAAATAGTCCCTTTGCCTTTCAATTTTTTAGCCAGTAAATATGTTGAAGCGGAGCCATAACCACCTACAACCAGCAAAGCTTTTTCATTATGTTCCGGTGATTGATACGAACTGCCTAAAGGTCCCAAAAGATTACAATATTCCCCTTCCCGTAATTTTGATAAAATATCCGTTCCTTCGCCGACGACTTTATAAATAACAGATAAAACGCCATCGTCACTTACGTCAAATATGCTGAAAGGTCTTCTAAAAATTTTATCTCTTAAACCTGTAACCTGAACATGAACAAATTGTCCGGGAAAAACTGTTTTAACTATTTCAGGAGAATAAAAATCAATTTGATAGTACTCACCTTTAATATTACGGTTTTTTATGATTTTTGAATTTTCTGTTATCATTTGGCTGTCACTCTCCGAGTGAGTTATAAGTATTAGATTTTAAGCTTTAAGTTAATCAAAAACTTTATCATTTACGGGTATGTTGAACTTAATATCTTTGGTATAATAATCAATTTCAGAACCTAATATATTTGTAGTTGTTTTCATGGCAAACTTAATACCTAATATATTTTTATAATCTTTAGATAGGATTGACTCTTTAAGCGGTTTTTCTTTCAAATAAATAGTTAAATCCATTTTTCTTATTAGAAAGTTTTTATTATCAACATAAAAAACATAAGGTTCAGTAAGTTTAAATACAGCTTTAGGATAGCATGTTAACTTATAACATTCATATTTACCAACTTTATAATATGAATTATCAACCTTCATTCTTTCAAATAGGTCGCTATAAATATCACTTTTGGGCGATGCCAGCATTGCATTAAAAATAAAAGCATCCTTATCTTTTCCAGATAATATTGTTTTTTTCTTACTCTTGGAATTGTAACTCCAGGCTGTTTTCCCGTTATATGCCTGTGTCTGTTTCTGACCATCAAGAAACGTCGTAATAATCAGATACTTATCAGGCATTTTAAACTGAGATACAACAGATACTTTTATTTTTTGTAAGGGCATAACAGCCTTACCAACAG
>Ga0233437_1006565_pt1 | contig 11780 bp, 11 predicted proteins | sample SI_122_August201_FD_182714 | JGI IMG/M metagenome (GOLD analysis project Ga0233437, IMG submission 182714) | Seawater microbial communities from Saanich Inlet, British Columbia, Canada - SI_122_August2016_200_MG | ecosystem: Environmental > Aquatic > Marine > Inlet | place: Canada: British... | reverse complement strand
ATGGATAAAAGAAAAGCCCTTGTAAGTTATTGTTTTACATGGGCTTTACTGTGGTGGCCAGGGACGGAATTGAACCGCCGACACGGGGATTTTCAGTACCCGTCCACCCTTTATACAGTAAGGCCTAGAGGGTTTTGAGTGCTGTTTTAGTGCTATGGATATCTTGCACGCGCGTCAGCTCATTTCTTACTTATACATGTCCATTAATCACTAGTCCACAGCTTTTCATATCTGTTTTCAGACCAATACACACAGATGCGTGCTTGTTCATAAAACACTACTTCAATTCCTGGATGAACCATGTCTATAACCTGTGGAGCTGTGTCATCCGGTCCGGCCATTGTTTGAGTAATTGTTCCGGGTTCCTTTAATCTTATGCACGTATACAGTGTATCAATATTGTTGATCTCGTGAGGAGGAAATAGTTCGTAGTGATTTAGTCGACCATCGTCTGAATTGATACCGATATATTTTGTTTTCATACTGTCAATGATCATAACGGCAATATCTGTTGAACCATCTCCTGAGAAGTCCGCAATTACGTACCATGGATCAATGATTGCTCCGTTAGGTGCAAAGTGTGTCAAATAATCAGAAAATTGTGAGTGGGTTGGCAAAGTTGAAGTTGGAAAGTTTTGATCCAGGTAGCTTAAAATATGCCTGGGCAATTGGGCAAATATCGTAGCCATCAAAAGGTGCATTACAATTAATGACATGATGGTTTTTTTAGCAAGGAATCTCATCTAGTTTTCATCATCCATAGACTTTTGAGGTATCTTCGACACTCTTGCACAGCAACAGCATTCAAGTTGCTCTGATATATACCGTTTGTGATAGCTAATTCCCCCATCGAAAATTGTAAATCTTAGATAAATGTAGCCTTTAAGGTTAATTAAGCAAGGGTTGAAAGTGACACTGTTAAGGGGCGTTATGTCTAGTTAATATTGTGATGGATTTCTTCCTACCACTTAAAATATTGAAGCCCATAGATATCGTTTTCCCTCCCAATAGTAATAATGTCGTTGCTCTGTGGCAGGAAATATGCTCCTTCTCCATTCCATCCAGCAGATGCAATCTCCTGTACCACACTATGGCTAATTCTATTATAGAGAATTTGTTTACCTGATACACCGATTAGCAACTCATTATGGTTATGAGGGTTTTGCTTGACTGAATTGCATGGTCCAAATGATGGCAATGTTTGTTTAATCATACCTGTGGCTACATCGGCAATAATTGTCAGATAATCACCATAGGTAGTAAACACAATAGCTTGATCATTGTCAATAAATTGCAGGTCAGTTATCATGTCATAGTCTGGTAAAATGGAAATCGTATCTTCTGATATGAAATCGTAAATGATTATCGGATCGTACCAATCTCGCACTGCAATTATATTTGAACTATTACCAAATACTACATCAAAGTCTGCATTTATGGGTATTTTTTTAAAAATGTTGTAGTCGTCTCTTGGTAAATAAATCACTAAGGAGTCGGTGCTAGAATTGGTGTTAAAAGTTGAGTGTGTAAAATAGTCGCCATTATAACTATAGTCTAGATCCATCACTGGAGATTCAAGTTTACGTGTGAACAAAGTTTTAACTGCATCCCCGTTGGGTAAAGAAAAAACCAAAACAGAACCATCCGTTGCTACATTTGTTAGTGCGTAATCCATGCCATAAGGCTGAAACTCAAAATCCCTGAAAAAGCTATCATAATTATGAGTAGTCAATTCTCCTGAAAACGTATTGTATACATGACCTTTCCCGTCACTCCCATTGCAAACGAAAACATAATCTGGATCATTCGGAGAGATTTTAAAAAGTTGTATCGAATTATATTCACCGGCATCAAAAGCAATCTCAAATGATTTGTAATGTTGATAATATCTACGCGTCCTAAAAGACCATTCTGGACCAGCTAATTTGTACCCAGATTCATTTTGTGCAATTATCCGCCAGAAATAATCAGTATTTGATGATAGCTCTGGTAACTCTAATTCGTTTGAACTAACAATGGAGTATTTAGCTCTTGAATATTGAACGGTATCAAAGAAAACACTATATTCAAAAGTCTCATTTAACGGTGAAAACATCGTCCAATTAAGTGTAGGGGATATTTCAACCTCCGTTTGCCCGTCAACTGGATATGAATCAGTTGGACCTAATATCAAGTGAGTATAAAATGTGTCCCGAGATGTCTCCATCCCATCACTGACCAGAACCCCTAAATACACAGAATCAATGAAATTAGGTGCTGACCAAACTATTGTTTGTCCTTTTACACCATTCAGGAAATCACCTGCACTTGCAAACCAAGTATAATCTAGCGGATCATCATCTTTGTCAATCGCTTCACAAGCAAATGTAGCTGAATCAAGAACTACAGTGAAGGGTGTTGTTAAAAATATTGATAAGATTTCAGGAGGATTATTCTCCGGCTCTGATGAGGCATCTTTATCACATGAGGACAGTAATGAAATCAAAATTAGAATAGCTAAACGCTGCAAATATTTATTTGACATCCCGAGTTCCCTTTGAATTATTTTGGTGTTCATAGAATTAACTATTTGTATGCATTCAGTATAATGATATTGCGGATAACATGAAACGAGAAAGGGAAGAGGAGGGTGTTAACAGATCTTATGTCGAGTATAGTAGAATTTCCATGGGTAGTCCAAGGCAATGCAGATTCGATAGTCCTGAGTCTGTAGATTTGACTAAAAGGGAGTCAGTTAACTGATGTTATTGTGTTAAACCATTTAAGAGTTATGATGCAATCTCCGAAACGTAGCGATGACAGTCGACACAATATTTGTACAACTCTTTTGGTACATAATTAAATAGACGGTCATTTAGCTCGCAATCAGGCACAGAATGAATATTGAAAACCTGCTTTTCGAGCTCCTGATATGAGCAGAAATAGACGGCTCCATCACAATCGATTAATGCGGTGTCTCGCCTTAACATACATAGGTGATTCAATGATTTTTCATTATTATCTTGGGAGAAATGATTAACCTGAGAAACCCGTACCCTTGCTGAATATTTCTCTGAGAGCAGTTCTAGACGTTCAAGCAGAGAGTTATCGCTGTAACCCTCAACAGTTGTAATTGAAACTTCCAGGCCCCTATTGCGTAGATCGGGAACTGTTTTTTCCACTATGTCAATATTCTTATGCTCAGCATCACACCCTATCGATATTCGATCATATGTGGAAACCATAGCCTCGTATATGTTATTTAATCGTGGACTCCTGTTTTCAAATAAACGTAGATTTGTACCAATTTGAAGTTTGATTTTTCCTTTAAAACGTGACCTGAGGAATTTTGAAATAGCCTCAAATTCTGGGTGTAACGTTGGTTCGCCCCCATTTATAACTATGAGTGGAATATTTAGAGATTGAATTTGATTAAATACCCTTTCAACATCTCCAAGAGAGAGTCTACTTTTATTCTCGTGAAACATACAAAAGCTGCAGCTATTCAAACAAATTCCATTAATCTTGAGCTTAATAACTTTTACAGGAAAAGGCTCTAATTCACTTCGAGTGGTTATAACAGAGTTCATACACTGCATCTAATTTAATATTTCTCCCAAAGCCATATTCCCAGGTGACCAATCTACCGATTGATCAACATTGATCTCCACTGCCCCAGTAGATTTAAGAAATTCTTCCTTATCGAGGCAGCTTGAAATGCTACAGATTTTTCCCTTACTAAGAGTTTCAACACGTTTGATATTACTTAATTGCTCACTACCACGGTGGGCCCCAGAGGAGGCAAAGGCTAGTGTTGGTATTCCAAGATATAGTACTTCGCTAAGTGTGTTTCGACCACCTCTGACAATACACAAATTAGTATCTTTAAATAAAGTAGATGGAGTAGCAAGATGTGGATGAATAGTAATTCTTTCTTCAAACGCAAAAGCGTCCAATCGATTTGCAATATCTTGCGAGCTACAATAGATGTTCAAATGCTCGTTGCGATGGGCAATTACATTCCTTGCACAATTCTGAGCAGCCTGCAGAGTGCTTTCAATAAACATGTCATCTGTATATTGACTTCCACCACCAAGAATACAGCTGATATTATTCGCATTTTTTGCATGGGAAAGGGACAAAACCTCAGGCCTTAGGATTGTATTGATGGAGTATAATTTCTTAAACCCAAAACTTTCCTTCACCTCTTTAAGACCGTGCACAATCGCTATATCAGCGTTTGAAAAATAATCAGAGAAAAACAATCTAGTGCTCAGTTGGCTATTCGGATTGTCCAAATCAAATGGATTTAATAATACAATAATCTCACATGACGGGAATAGTATCCGAAGTTCCCTTGTTAATAAAGGTTCGCCATCGCAAATAAAAATGTCAGGTTGCCAATCTTCCAGTTCGTCGAGCAAAGCTTCTCCATCAACCGACACGGGTACGATCCCAACGCATGAAAGGTTTTTAGTGCCGATCTGTCGTACATCTACCCCTTTAAGGTGCTGGATATAATTCCAGCCACTGAGGTATGAATAAATTCTGCATTTGGCATGATGGTTTTCTTGGAATTCACGTACTAATTCTACTCCAGCAATAACCCTCCCCAAACCTGGGAAGCCGCGTAAAATAGCTGCTACCTTCATATTTTTTCCATCCTGGATAGGATTTGATCAATTTCCCTAAGAGCATATCTACGTAACTTAATTCTATCAATTATTGGGTGCTGCCCACCAGTCTCTAAAGCAAAAGCAGTAGTATGATGCTTTTTAACTATTTCTTCTGCGATAATATTGTGGGCCCCATACGGGTAAGCAAACGATTCAATCTCACCAAAGTTTTTCTGCAATAATGCTTTTGCTCCCTCAATTTCTTCAACCATCTCTAATTCTGTTAGTCTTAATAGATTTTGATGTGTCTTCCCATGTGAACCTATCTCCCACCCAGCCGTGCAAAGCTTTTTCAAGGAAGACATATCTAGGTGTTTTCTGATAACTGGGTCTTTAAAATTCCAGCTATTTGTCAATCCTATTTGGTTAGTAATAACAAAAACAGTGGCAGAAAAACCACATGTGCTAAAAATTGGTAACCCATATTCAGCAACACCTAAATAGCCATCATCAAATGTACAGATAATTAAATTATCTTTATCCTTCGCTTGCCAATAATCCCTCACAGAGCATAACTTGAACCCGGATCTTTGAACCTTTAGGACCAACTTTTGAAGTGCTTCTTGCGGGACATTTATCCCAGAAAACACTTCTCCTCCAATGTCATGGAGGACAAGACTAAGGACAAAATCAGAATTTATTACTTTTGGTGAAGCACTTGGTTCGAGTACTGAACTCATGACATTCCGCCACTGGTTCATAACAATGTTTGGGCTCAAACTAGAAATTGCCTTCATCCGAAGGGAGTCATCATCTCCTTTCAACAAATGCTCGCGTAGCCTTCTAATTGACTTTGAAATTGAAACCGGATCTACTGCGGACATGATGTGATGTGGTCCATCGTGTTTGAGGATTTCCGCAAAATATCCTGAATCAGATATCAATACCGGAGTGCCAACCTCGATTGCCTCCAGCACTGAATTTGAATAGGCTTCACATACCGAGGCCTGAATATAGATGTCCCAATTACGCATTTGTTTCTTGAAATTCTCGCGGGATAAATAACCAAGAAACTTAACATGCTTTTGTATACCTAAGTCTATTAACGTATCCTCATAAATGGCACTTAAATCAGTATCAATCTTCCCTGCAAGCTCCAGCTCCCAGTGGATATCAGGCTCCTCTAGAACCAAGCGATGAATCGCATAGAAAATGGATAGAATACCTTTTTTCTCATTCAAATATCTAGCTCCGCACCCTAAGACGCATACATCCATCGCGTTAGATCGGTTTCTAAATTCCAAATCGGATTGGATGTGATTTGGAATTACAAATAGGTGAGGATTATGGTTCTTCCCAATTAAATATTTTGCTTTAGAAATAAGCTCTTGAGACAGGCCAACAATTGCACCAGCGTTAGCAAGGTTTGATCGCAATTCCGCTGATCGTTGAGAATCCCCAATTGATAAGTTTACCTCACTACCTCTTAATGAAATAACCAGAGGAACATTTAAGGTCTCTGCTATGAAGGCCATGATTTCGCTCGATTGTGAAACTCCAAAGGAAAGACAGAGATCTGGTTTCCAGGCTGAAGACAGATCAATTAGCCTCTTACTAACATATTGATTTCTTATTCTGAATCGTAATGTACTATCATGCCCACCCGCTGCGATAGGAAGATCCTTGTAAAACCCATCCCACACGAGAACATTCTCACTACTATCGATGCTACTGCTTGCACTACTTGAAGTATCCGAGAGGAGAGCAATAGCTACCGAATTTGAATCTTCCGCAAACAACGTTGCCAATTGAAAACACGCAAGTGCTTTTCCGCCACCATTAACACCATATTCGTTAGATCCAATTAATATTCTCATACTCAGGTCGTTCCTCAATCACGTTTTCTGATTGTGTAAATAAATTTGGAAGAACTGTTTTTTGGGAAAACGAAGGTACTGGATCTATTCACATCATACTCTGGGAATGCTTTGTGGACATCCTCGCAACTTACTCTCACAGTATCGGAATATGCTTCATGAGGGGCTGTAAATGATGTGTCTATCAGCTCCACCAAATACGTTTTGGGAACCCCATTGTATTTCTGCCAAACTGATAATTTTTTTAAATAATCAGATGAGGATTCACTCGCCTCAGCATAAACACAATTAAGTTGAATTAACAATTCCGGCTTAGGCTTTATAGCGCATGGATATTTCCCTGTTTTTACCGCACCGTCAATCCCATATAAGTCATACATTTTTTTATTCGCAATGTTTGACAATCCATTATCCACTTCGATTCCAGTAATATTCTTAAATCCAAATCCAGTAAGGATTGCAAGAATATCACCCACCCCTGACCCAATCTCGAAACAAGCTGTATTCCGGTCGATTCCTCTTAATATTTTCCCGAATTCTCTCCACGTGGGCGATAGGACAGGTTGCATATTGACCCACTTAGGAAGGGCTATTCCATTTTTTAGCAAATTCTGGTTGTATTCAATTATTTTTGAGAAAACTCTATCCATGTTCTTTCCAATTTCGATTGTATCCCAAAGATATCCAATCTACCAAACTCATCCAAAACTGAATTAGTCTTCTTGTTTTCTTTGATGCAAGGCATAAGAGCGCCATCAGGTTGAAGACGAATTTCACCATAATCAAGGCAGAGGTCACATTGGTTCAAGTTGCATGGGTTCTGGAGCAAATGGATTTCATTGGTAAAGCCTCGAACATCGTATTCCCACCTAAGTCTTTGAGGGTTAGTCGCTTCAATCGGAGTGCCAATCGTGGTGGCGTAACTCATAAACCATTCTGTTTCTTTTTGGATTGCAACAACATCAGTGAACAACTGAGGCAATATTTTTATTTTCAAACCTAGTTTTTTAGCCAAATCTATGGCTGAGATACAATCCTCCCTGAGGCCCGGCATCAGCACAGTGTTTAGGCAAATAGGAATATTCTCATCCATTAGTAGGCGAATAGTATTTAATACCTTAGATAAGTTACCTCCTCCAGTCAAAAGGGTATATCTTGTTGAGTTGGCTGAGGGCATATTAATATTCACGCTAACGAAATTATCCTTAATTATTCCAATTGTTTCAATATCCAATCGAGACCCATTGGTAGCAAAGCCAATATCCAAATCTGAGTATTGTCCCAGGTTTTGAAGTAGCGGGATGAAATTCTTTGATAGAACCGGTTCACCCCCGCTGATTTGAATTTCTCTCACCCCATATTTGTAAGACTCAGCGACAACCTGAAAAAGTTCTTGAAGTTCCAAACTGTGTCCTGGGCGAGCCTTTTTCTCTTGTCCTTCCAAGTGGCAGAATTCACAAGAGTAATTACATTTGTCTGTTATTAAAAGGCGTAAAATCTTCCACCCCATTACATCAACTCGATTTCATGTTGCAGGTTACCGCATAGTGCTTTAAACGACTTCCCAAACAGGTCATTCCCCTCACTATCGTAAGCCTCTCTTGGTAAAATGATTTGACTATGTTTTCTTAAACTTTGAATAGGTCTAAAAAAATCGTCGTTTGTTAATAGCCCTGCAACAGTTACAGAGCCACCATAAGTATGGTTTTTGACACGAACAACTTTACATCTCGGATACATCGATAGAGCTTCTGAAAAATATTCATGTGTAGAATCTGGAGTCAGCACTATAGCATTGTTAATAGTGGGCTGAGCGGCTATATAATTTATTATTTCTTGTAATCTTGAATCTGCCTCCTGAAAATATTCAGTATCGTGGTATTTGTACTGAGGTGTCAAATATGGTATTGTACACTTTATTGTCGGCCAATTTTGCCTTACAAAAGAAACTGCATCAGGATAGCTGGTCACGCTTTTAAAAGAAATTTCTTTAAGTTTTTGGGGCGCTCCCTTTGTTACTTCGATTCTTCTGATTAGCACTTCCTCGACTTTGTCAATAAGATCAAGTTTATCCAGGATCCGAAGATCCTTATCCAATTCATCGATTGACCCTGTGTACATTAAAGAGATTTTTCGGACGGGACCATTTTTTAGCAAATTTTCAATCTCTGGTCTTGTTGTTAAAGCCATCAGGGATTCACGTGGTTCTTGAAGTGTAATAAGTGAGAGATCAATGCCATAGTTTGGGATAGCATTCAGCCGAGGAAGATACTCCGGCTTTATATGGCTACCTGTTGTAACAGTTACTACCGTTTTGAGTGGAAACCGCTTTGATGTTATTTCAAGAAATTCGATTATATCAGGATGGATGAATGGATCACTGTGGGGAGCTACGAGGACACCTGCACCTAACCTGACAAAGCGATAATTGGGGTCCAGATATTCAAAGCCTTCAAATAGTTCAGATAACTCAATATTGGGTATTGCTGGATATCTTTTCAGTGCAGGGTCATGATTCACCTTGCAAAAAATGCAACCCACTTTACACGATTTTGAGGTGATGGGTATGTTATTCCAGTTAATAATTTCATATAGAAATGCCTGTTTCTGCTCTTCGTTCATCATCTAATTTCAGTTCCCGTTTCTATCGTATAGCCAGGATTTCTACAGGTCGCTTCTTCATATTCATTGAACATCCTTTACAAAGGGATAAACTCAATGGGTCAGTACGAATTGCATGTCTTAAATCATTCAATTTCTCACCATTCCAGATATCGTCGATTGTTTCGTTCTGAAGATCGCCGATAATGGTTCTCGACTGGTAATCATTGCAGCATGGAATAACTTTTCCATCCCAGTTAATAACAAATCCAGCAAAACCATCTTCAATATTTGCACAATATTGGCTTACCTGACTTTTTAAAAGCCATTCTCTATTTTGCGGATCCCATTTATATCTGCGAAGTTCATCTTCTTTCGGTAGCCATTCATCATAATTGATTCCAGACACCATTTCCAAATTCATAGTCTTCAACTCGAATGATGCTTTAAGATGCTTTGCAAGCCCCTGAACTTCCTCAATCTCATGCCCATTGTGGTACATTGCGAGCATTTGAACAATTAGTCTGAAAGGGAGATCTGATCCACTTGTTCGATTTCTGAAATACTCCAGACCTCTAAGAACAGCTTTGAGGTTTACTCTTTTTCTGAATCTCGTATGCGTTTGCTCTGTGATGCCATCAATTCCGACAATCACAGTATGTACTCCAGAAGAAATAAGTCGATCTACTCTTCGTTCTGAATAGAAGGCAGTTCCGTTAGTACTGACCTTAATAGATATACCAGCAGACGCTGCTTCCTCAATATATTCATAAATTTTGGGGTGAAGAAACGGCTCACCAAAATTCCATAGTGTGATATTCGTGCCATACTTTGAACATTCATTTACAATCTTTGAATACAATTCTGCCTTCATCATCCCAAGTGGTCGATTCAGTTGACCGATACCGGAAGGGCATGTAGGACATCGCGCGTTGCACATATTGGTTGGTTCGACCATTACATTGCGAGGATGTAATAATAGTGAGTTTTGATTTTGAAAAGATTCTGTTGTTGACCGTAGCATATTATTTATTCCTAAGCATCTGAATTAGAGACAAGGTGTAATGTTTAAAGCACCACATATGTTATACCCTCATTAGGTATCCTCGTGTCCCTGTCATTCTTCAGTTTTGGAATAGTTCTCATTAATTCTCTCAATTCTTGACCATTTGACCCAACAAGCTCTCCAAACACCGCCTTTTTTATCTCACCTGATCGCGCTAGTTTCACTAGCGATGCTCTAATGGCTGGTCGCATCACCCCACCCTTGCCACTCGAACCATATCCATGAATAAATTTGATCACCTGACAGCCATTGCTTTTTCCATCAGCTAAGGCGTTCCTCATCTTTTCTCGAGCAATTTCAATAGTAGGCAAACCTACCTCTAAATTAACCGTGATAAATTTTTTACCCCCACTACGCCTAGAGTTTTTATGGCCACAATAGCGACATGGTGTGTCTATGTTTATTTCAATAGGGTTTCCACACATAACGCAAATAAAACTCATTAAATTGATAACCTTTGTACTTGTAATATCGATTTACTATGGCATAGATCTATAAATAAATAATCTTTGCATTCACATCAAAATCATATTTTCAATTATATAAAGTATTTCTTAGATGCATTTAGAATTATAATTCAACTTTAAATACATACAATATCATTGTCCATTCATTCTTCCATTCCCCCTTTTGCTTTATAACAGATTTGTAAAGAGAAAATCCATCCCTTGATGCAAAACTATTTACAAAGTGCGACAAACGGTTTCTTCTGGTTTGTGAACTCATACATGGACTTACTACAATAAAATAGTTTATACCTCTAAATGAAGATTTGATCAGCGCTATTAGCTTGGTGATCGAGAAGTTTTCCACATCAAGAATATTTGAGAACAAATGTAAATATATATTCTTGGTGGGCGGATTGAAATCACTTGGTAATAGCATATCAATAGTCTTGTTAATTGTCAGTACACTGGCTGAAGCACTGAATTTCTTAACATGGAGAGCCCCCCTTTTAAGAGCTATTTCAGACGGCTCAATAAGTGTGTAACTTTCGACTGAATTCGTGAGCTTTGCAAAGTGCATAATTGAAATAGTAGCTAATGCTTGTCCACAACCCCAGTCAATTATGCTAAAAGGATTTTGTGTAATATCACTAGGTAAGTATTGAATGGCTGCTTTCATTTTTTCAAAATGCATATTACCATAGCTATACAGGTATTGGTACAACTGTCTTTCTTCATGTAGTACCTCTACACCTTTACCAAGAGATTTGAATACTGCAAGCCCTCCTACTTGTCTGTATTGCCCAACTGCAATTCCCCTAATAGCATATACATCCTGCGGGCACTGCTGTAGTGCATCGCAATAAGTGGTACCCGACTCAATTAGGTTTGTATTTAAAATCGGTATCACATTGATGCGATTCAAATATGCATCAAGAAATTTATGTATTTCGGCAAAGGCTCCTAAATATTCAGCTGTGTTTACCGATAGTATTTTGTCTATTAAGTCACAATCAATGATAGGGTAGTTCTGTCTCTTGGAATTAATGTAAGCTTTTAGTGCTTGAACTCCGACCGGGTTAAACTGACCATAGTTGACTACTCCCTGTGCGTAGTAATTAGTAACTATGGCTAATATTCGCTCTACACCATCTTCTTCGTATTGAAACGCATTATCAAGCTTCTCAAATAACGC
>Ga0233437_1006559_pt1 | contig 11789 bp, 9 predicted proteins | sample SI_122_August201_FD_182714 | JGI IMG/M metagenome (GOLD analysis project Ga0233437, IMG submission 182714) | Seawater microbial communities from Saanich Inlet, British Columbia, Canada - SI_122_August2016_200_MG | ecosystem: Environmental > Aquatic > Marine > Inlet | place: Canada: British... | reverse complement strand
TGCATCTGTAGATCCTTTTGGAGCAATTAATATATGACTGGCTTTGTAGTAATTTACAGTATCCTGCTTGCGATCAATAAGCTTAGCAATTTTGAAAGCATTATCTTCAAAATAAGGACCGACAATGCTATCATCATTTTTCAATGTGATAAAAACATGATCGATATTTGAATTGAAATGACCAGGATTACGGTATAATGTATCGAAATGACCATCACTATGAAGCTCAACATAGGTCGAGTCCTTGGTAGTAGCAGCAAAATCTGCACGGATATTGTCTAACTTAGTAAACCAAGATAATGAGTCATCCGATGAGGGGATAATATCCCAAACTACAAAATCAAAAGAACGACTTTCGTCAATCTGATAATCTTCTTTATGTTTATTGAAATATTTCTTAATATCCTCATCTGAAACCTTGATTGTTGAATCCTGAATATCTTTATACGGTAAAGATATGTATTCAAAAGAAGCAAACTGATTACTACTTAAATGAGCTTCTTTTGCCTCAATATCTGTAATATTTAAGCCTGCTTTTATCAAGTTGAAATACTTATTTCTTTTGGTTTCTTTAGCCAATTCAGTTTCAAACTCAAGCCAGATATCCTTGTATTCGGGATAGTCATCCATATTCTTGAGAAAGCCAACCATTTGATTACGATCAAATTCCTTTGTTTCTGGATTAGCAAAAAACTGTTTAACAGCTTCATGAGGCTCGGGGCCACTCACTTTGTATGTAAGCTCTTCCGAAGAAAAAGTTATGCCTATTGCATCATACTCTTTGTCGTAAATAATTTCTTCCTGGATTTTTTCCCAAAGCTCGTTTCGAAGTTGGTCACGTGTACCTTGGTCAACATCGTCAGACTGTACTTTGTTTTTGTATCGTTCAAGTTCAATATCATAGCGATACTGAAAATCCTGATAGGAAATTAATTCCCCATCAATTTCACCAATATCCGTGCTATTATTATTAAACATGCCTGAGTTGTTCTGGAATGCATCGCTAACAATGAATGCAACAATGGAAACACCTATTAACCCCACTGCTAATCCTGAGTATTTCCTGATTGTACCTATAGCTGCCATATTCTGTTTTAATTATTTGACTGTAAATGATTGTTCACCAATTTTAACTCCTTCATTATAAACCTGCACTTTGTATGCACCTTTTTCAAATGGAGAGCCTTTGCCCCAATATATTGTATAAGGGCTAGTTGGATTATTTGAATATTCTAATGTTTCTTTTATTGTATATAGAGATTGCTCTCCCTGATAATCGAATTGACCTGAACCTCTTTCTTCAATGTAAAGTGTTTCACCTTTTGGATTCATTACTTTGACATAGAAAACACGTTCTCCTTCTTTGGCAATAGCATTTTCCTGAATATTAAAAATAACTTTCAGCGCAGTCATTCTGTTTCCTCTCTCAGTAACCTTTTGCTTGCCACCTTTAATCTGAATGCCTTCTACCAAAATAGTTGACGTACGAAGCATTTCTCCTAAACTAACCTTATTCGTTAAATTTACATTTTCATCTGTTAGTTTATCCACTTCGCGTTTAACTTCTGTGACTTCTGTTTTCAAGCCTTCATTCTCAACTGTTAACTTTTCATTCTTTTGCTGAAGCTCTTCAATTTGCTGCTGATACTTTTTAGTATAATACTTTAACTGAGCAATTTCATTTTTTGCAGCATCATATTTGGCTTGTGTAATTTTACCAGCACGAATCATGACTTGAATTTTTTCAGCCAATTCCTCAATTTCTTTTTGCTTTGCAAGAAGCAAGGTATCCTGATCGGTTAGCAAGTCTTTGTATTCGACAATTTGATTTTTGCAACTATCTAACTCCAGATCTAACTCTTCTTTCAGTTCAAGAGTTGATACCAGTTCTTTTGACACCTTATTATTCTTGCGAACTAATTTAAAAATTAAAAAAGCATTGAATAATAATAATAGGATCAGAAAAATTACTAGCAATTGTTTGCCTATACTTTTCTTTTTTGTTACTACTTCAACTTCGCTCATATACTTATGTTTTGTATGATAATTTGACTTCCAATCGCCTCAACCTCAATACTGCTCGAATAATGAAAAGAAATAAGAACCTTCCAATAAGGCATTTTCATCTGAGTCGGAACCATGAACAGCATTCTGCTCAATGTTAGTCCCAAAAATCTTTCTAATTGTACCTTCCGCTGCATCTTCAGGGTTTGTAGCACCAATTATTTTTCTAAAATCTAATACCGCATTTTCTTTCTCTAAAATTGCTACAACAACAGCTGATGAGGTAATATATTTTAACAAACCTTGAAAAAATGGTCTTTCTTTATGAATGGCATAAAACTTAGCGGCCTGATCATCACTGAATTGTGTCTTTTTTAATGCAACAATTTTGAATCCACCTTCATGGATTGCATCCAATACTTTTCCTTCGTAACCCTTCGCTACAACCTCAGGTTTAATTATCGTGAACGTTCTATTTGACATGTTAAAATTTTTGCAAATTTACCTTTTTTATATTAATTCCAGAAAGCGAATTCAAAGAGAATTAATTAGTTACAAACTTTCTGTCATTTTATGATAATAGAACGTATTCAGTTAATAAATATTTTTTCAATCCAAATGCTGATTGGTTACATTTGCTCTAATATAAAAATATTATAAATGAGTACAATTATTGGAATAATACCCAGACAAATTCTGGATTCAAGGGGAACTCCCACTGTTGAAGTTGAAGTTATTACGGAAAATGGAATTATTGGCCGTGCTGCCGTTCCTTCCGGAGCATCCACAGGAATTCATGAAGCGGTGGAGTTAAGAGATGGAAATCAGAGTTATTTCCGAGGAAAGAGTGTTTTGAAAGTTTGTGAGAAAATTATTGATATAATTGAGCCCGCACTTATGGACATGAGTGTTTTCGACCAGAAAATGATCGACAACATTATGCTCGAATTGGATGGAACTGAAAATAAAGGGAATCTTGGAGCCAATGGAATTCTTGCTGTTTCACTTGCTGTTGCACGAGCTGCAGCCGAAGAATGTGATTTGCCTTTGTATAAATATTTAGGAGGAGTTGGTGCTTACACTTTACCTATTCCAATGATGAATATTTTAAATGGAGGGAAACATGCTGATAATAAAATAGATTTTCAGGAATTCATGATCATGCCTGTTGGTGCTGAAACTTTTAGTGACGCATTGAGTATGTCGGCTGATGTTTTCTACAGCCTTAAAGATTATCTGAAAAGCAAGAATCATTCGACCAATGTGGGTGATGAAGGTGGTTTTGCTCCAAATTTAAGTTCTAATGAAGAAGCCATTGAAACGGTTCTAGCAGCTATCGAAAAAGCTGGATACAAAGCAGGGGAAGATTTCTATATAGCATTAGATCCGGCAACTTCAGAAATGTATGACAAAGAAAAACAAGTTTATCGATTTTATAAATCGTCACAAAAGGAAATCAGTTCGGACGAAATGGTTGACTATTGGGTAAACTGGTGCAAAAAATACCCCATCTTATCTATTGAAGATGGTTTAGATGAAGATGATTGGAATGGTTGGGTGTCTTTAAATAAAAAACTTGAAGGTAAAATTCAAATAGTTGGTGACGATCTTTTTGTAACAAACGCTAAACGTTTAGCTAAAGGCATTGAACTAAAAGCTGCAAATTCAATTCTGATTAAAGTAAACCAAATAGGAACGCTTTCAGAAACAATAGAAACCATTCAACTGGCAAACAAAAATAATTTTACATCTGTTATTTCACACCGATCAGGTGAAACCGAGGATACTTTCATCGCTGATTTAGCCGTTGGGATGCATGCTGGTTTGATTAAAACAGGATCTTTGTCGAGGTCTGATAGGATTGCAAAATACAATCAGCTACTTCGTATTGAGGAAGAGCTGGGAGAGGAAGCCCAATATCCAGGTAGAAATTTCAAATTTTTAAAACAATAATATTTGCTTTGAAAAGAGTTTTTAAAATAGTGCGAAACAAATTTGTTTTAACGACACTCATTTTTATTGTTTGGGTTGGGTTTATTGATCGAAACAATTTGGTTTTGACCTATAAAACACGACAGACCATTAACGAACTTGAGCAAAACCGTGCCTATTATTTAAGCGAGATTGAAGAAACCAAGCGAATTAAATACGAATTGCTTAACAACCGCAAAACCCTGGCAAAATTTGCCCGCGAAACCTATTATATGAAAAAACCGGGTGAGGAGATTTTTATTGTGGAAGAAGAGTAAAGCACAGTTCAGCTTGGGATTTATGATAAAAAACAAGAACCTTAATATAGTTCGTTTACTTACAATACTTTTTCTTTTGATCATTTTTCCATATTGTCAATGTAAAAGTGAGAAAGAAACAACTCATGCTGATGACCAGACTGAAGTTAGCAAATTCGAAAACAAGGAAGTTCATGCATTAGGTGATACATGAAACTGCAAAAAAAATTATCGCAACACCTACATTAAACAATTACCCAATTTCTACGAAAATCAAGACTTTATTATTTGCTATTTGGGTGATCTAAACCAAATTGGTGTTACTTATAACTTTCCATATGAGTTTTATATAAGGTGTTGTCCTCTAAACAAAATTGTATTCGAGACAGATTCAGGACAGAAATATCAGGTTGAATCAAAACATGATACATTGATAGTATCTGTGGTTAAACATATCCCAAACTATATTTCTCAAGGTGTTATGCTCAAGACAACACCCATTATTAATTATAAATACACATTAAATAATGAAAGTATTGGAATTGATACAGTGTTGGTATTCAAACGCACAACCTTTACAGATATTAAAATTAAAAAAATAATTAACGAATACAATCGAAGCATCCAGAACTATTTTAATAATCCTGTCGATGCCTTAAGCGTTAATGTTTTTTCAAGTCAATATTATTTGTTTTTTGCAGCAACACAAGGATCTGCTGATGCTATGAACGAGTTTATATCCTATAAAATCAAGTATCAGGAAAAGATTGACTTATTGCTTTATGGCTCCGCTAAAAAGGCTGATAATCTAAGAAAAGAGAGTATTGATACTTACCAGGAAATGCTTGATGTAATCTATATTATTAAAAACTATAGAAAATATTCATATAAATAAGTCCTGCTTATCCTATCGCATCCTTATAAGCTCATGCATCAACATGGTCTCTTGCTAAGGAACTCTGCTGATGCAAACTGCTAATCAAAAAAAATCAGTGTCCTCTATGAGTGACACTGATTGTGCTTTTAAATGAAAATGTTTACCTGAAACCTGCAACAGATTTCTATTTTATTGCATCCTTATAAGCTTCCATATAAGCAAAAATGTATTTGCCTAATACATCAAACTCGATATTTACTTTAGTGCCTGGACGAATGATTTGAAAATTTGTATGATCGTATGTAAAAGGAATAATGGCTACAGTAAACTCACCTGTTTTATTATTAACATTGAAAGCTGTTAAACTTACTCCATCAATGGTTACAGATCCTTTTTCAACTAATAATAAATTTTTACCGGTTTTATATTGAAAAGTATAATACCAACTACCATCTGCCTCTTTGAAATCTGTACAAAGGGCTGTTGTATCCACATGTCCCTGAACAATATGACCATCAAATCGGCTGTCCATTTTGAGGCTTCTCTCTAAATTCACCATGCCACCAACTTTCAGTTCTCCCAAGCTGGTTTTATTCATGGTTTCTTCAACTGCAGTAATTTGATATGAATCTTCGAGTATTTTTTCAATGGTCATGCATACGCCATTGTGAGCAATACTTTGATCCTCGTGTAACTCGCCTATAATATCGGTTTCAATTCTGATTTGGAAATTTGTGCCTTTGTATTCGAGTCTTACTACTTTTCCTAATTTCTCTACTATTCCACTAAACATATAATTACCTTATTAGATTTATCGTTCCTCTCTGACTGACTTGTTTTGGTCCTTCCAGATATATCTGATAAATATCGCAAATATAGTAATATACGCCTTCCGAGCAATCTATGTTTGACTCAAAATCTTTTCCATTCCAATTGATCATTGGATCGTGAGTTTGATATACAATTTGTCCCCAACGATTGAATATTTTCATATTAACATGATCGATGTGCATGCTTCCATCCAATGGTACTACAAAATCATTTATTCCATCTCCGTTGGGTGTGAAGATATTTGGCAAAATGTAATAAGGACAATTATCCACACAAGATTCATTTGAATAAACACTTTCATTACCAAAGGAATCAATGGCGGTAATCACATAACATCCAGCCAGTGAAAATGCCAGAGAGGCGCGATTGTCATTGTAATCTTTACTGCTAAAGCCTTCTATCCGATCAATTAACTTATAGTTGTTTTCCTGTAGCCTTGAGTAATAAATTTGATAAGCAATAACATCAGATGCACAATCTGCATTTGTATATTCCCATTCTAATTCATTACGATGCTCCGGACAAAAAGCATTGGCTTTCAATTCAGGAGGACAAGGAGGTATGGTATCGATAGGCATTTCACATACTTCCTGAGAATAATTTATTATAGGAAATACAAAGCCTGTTCCTGTTAGAAAATAGCCATAGGATTTGATCTTATAACAATATTCTTCTCCGTTGTTCAAGCCTTCATTGACAAATGAGGTATTTTTTGAATAGCCAATTGAATCAAATAACTGGCTTACTTTATTTTGACGATAAACAGCAAAATAGCTGTTATACCAGGGAACATCTACTGTCCAGGAAAGTGTATTTTTCTGATGAGAAGGAATAACATTTAAAAATACGGATGAAGCTGTTTGTGAATTTCCCAGTAAAAATGGATTACCATTATCTGCTCCATAAAACTCAATTTTATAGGTAATTTTATTTTCAATGGTATTTTCAAATGAATCAATAAAAATTGTATCTGACAAATCCAAAAACGAATTTGAATAATAGGAAAAAATAGCTTTAAAACTCCCTCCATTTTTTGACTTCAGAATTCTATTTTCGTAAGGTCCGGTAAAAATAGTTGTATCAATTTGCGTAGGTTTCGACCAATCCAAATAAACGATTCCATTGCTAGCATTTGTTTCAAGAATACTTACATGTGTAATTACTGGAAGCTCTTTTTTCTGGGTTCCACATACTTCTGTGCTTGCATAACCTTCTATTAATTCAAAATTTCCTTCACTCAAATAAATGGCTGTAATTCGATAGCAATAAGTAATTCCCGGGGTTAATCCTTTCCCATTATCATTATCAAAAAACTTGCTGCTGTCTTGTCCAATAATTTTGGCAATTCGCTTAAAACCAGCTTGAGCAGGAATACCGTTTTCACAAACCGTTGTATCCCAATAGGAAGTGTCAATTTTTCGGTAGATATTATAACCTCTTACATTATTACATACTGAAGGCTTATCCCAATCGAGCTCAATACCTTTAATTGTGTTGTTTAAGCTCAGGTTTTCTGGAGCGGGGCCCATTACACGAATAAAAAAGTGTTCTAAATCGGATAATGGCAGAATTTGATGATTATCAACAACTTTAAAAACCACTGAATAGGGCTCTTTTCGAATATGATTACAATCCGGAGTCCAATTAAAAGTAGCAGTTACATCCTTGTATCCTGTAATAACTGATGGACTAACTGTAGCAGGTGATGTGGCTAAAGTAAAGGGTCCACCGTTAGCAGTCATCGTAAGTTTTTGTCCAACATCTTTATCGTGCGCCTTGACTTTAAAATTCAATGTTATGCTTTTCCCTGCTTCAATACAGGTATCTGAAATCTCTTCAAAATATGGAGGATTATTAAGTCCAACCTCCACTATAATTTGCATATCACGAGTGATCGAACCAATATATTTCCCATTCCTATATTCTTCAATGTATATCGCAATGTTGTAGATTCCTCTTTTATCTGGATAATCCCAAACCAAATCACCTGTATAAGAATTGAGTGTGAAACCATTTAATGCATTAGGCTTGAAATAACCTTGCACATCTTTTCCTACATCCATTTTAGGAGGGATTAATGTAAAAACAAGACTGTCTCCATCAGGATCGTAAGCTCCGGGATTGTGCTTAAACACCTGATTCACTTCTGCATAATCTATTGGAGGTTGAAGTAGTATTGGCGATCTGTTCGTTCCAATAAATATATTAATTATTAATTCTGTTTCGACATAAAAAGGTGTTAACACACTGTTCGACATATTCACAATACTCTCTATTCGGTTAGGATCAAAAAAGGAAATTATATATCGACCTGGTCCAGGATAGGTATGAACAGTAGTGTACGTATTTAAACGGGTAGAGTTAGGAAGATACTCGAGGTCATTGATCTTTACAGTTTCCTTAGTATTGTCACCAAAATACAAATCAATTTCATCTCGATTAGCAGCGCTTTGTGTTTCTGTGTAATAAACAACTGTTATTTCGTACTTATATTGATTTGGAACTCCTATCTGTTTGTAAATTATTTCTCCAGCTCTGGCATGAGTAGCATACAAATGACTGCTAAACATGGCAAGCAATGCAAGAAACAAGAAATATTTTATTACAATTCTCATATAATAAGGAGCTAATGTTCAAATATACTAAAATAAGAATCCTCAACAATATAACGATTTATATCCGTTTGGGTTGCCTGGATTTTTAGCGCTATTTTATATGCAAAAACTAATCCCTTAAAATTACAAGCGAAATAAATAATTATTATGGCCTAATATGGAAAGCAAGCTAACTTTGATTTATAATTTGATAATCTTATGAAAAAGAAATTTCCTGTAGAAAATCCTTTAGTCATATCCCTTATTATAGTTGTTATTGCTACGCTAGCTCGACTGTTGTACTTTTCATTGGATAAAGCTAGTCCCTTATTTCTTCACCCAATATTGGATGAAACAGAATTTCTTAGAATAGGTAAACACATCGCAGAAAACGGACCTTTTTATCCCTATCACTTTCTTCATCCTCCACTATATTCATATTTTCTGGGAATTTTAACCGCAATCGGCCTTTCTCTGAAAGGAATTGTAATCGTTCAGTTTATGCTCGGAATTCTTGCCAGCGGAATTCTATATCTGGCACTAATTAAAATCAATAAAACGGCAGCTTTAATAACAGCCCTAATTTGGGCTATTTATCCATTAGAATTATTTGTAGAGAGTAAATTTCTTTCAGAAAACCTGTACATATTCTTATCAATTTCCTTGATATATGTTTTATTACAAGTCAAGCATAAGTGGCTTAATATAATTCTTAGTGCTGTCATTACAGGGCTGCTAATTATTACAAAAACTCAATTCCTGTTGTTTTTTATTGCCTGGTTTTTTCTGCTGATTTTTCGTTTTAAAGAAAGTCGCAAGTACGTGCTCACATTTGCAGCAATTGGCCTGCTGTTTCCATTTTTTATTGTGGTGCACAATTATGCAAAAACAGATGGCAAACTCATTTCAGTTTCTAGTAATGGCCCCATGAATCTTTATATTGGCAATTCCAATGATATAGGTGAGACATTAAACATCCGACCTTCAAAATGGAGTGAAGAATTTTTTCCTTCTTTATATGATGAAGCAGGAGTTCAGTTTTTCAGGAATGAAACCGATCCCAACGAAACATATCCCTATCTCATCAATTCCTTTCTGCTTAAAAAAACATGGAAAGACAATTTGAAGCTGGGTGTCCCACTTAAAAATATTTTTCTAAAAACTTTGGCTACTTTTCATGCTTCCGAAACACCACGGAATTATGACTTATATGAATACAAGAAATTCAATTCCTATTTGAATAATTCCATTTCAGGAAAATTTATATTCTTTCCGCTAATATTATTCATGTATGCTGCTTTGATTTATGTATTTGTGAAACGCAAACAAATCATTCGCGACAATTCTTTACTGGTTTTTCTTGTTTTATTGATTGCTCATTTATTACCTAGCATATTGTTTTTCAATGCATTCAGATACCGATTAACAGCTGTTCCTATAATCATTTTCTTTGCCATTCTTTTTTATCAAGAATTTGGAAAGGATTTTAAGAAACAAACAGTTCATATTGTGTTGATTTTACTTTTGGGAACAAGTATAAGCAGTGGTATGTTGGTTCAACACATTCCTAAACATGAATCTTATGACACCTTTGCGGATGGATTTTTAGAAAAAGGTAAAACAAAAACAGCCGACAAATATTATAATAAGGCGCTGGCTATCATGGAAAAAGAAGATCCTGAGGCAGCAGAACACTCCCGAACATTCGAACAAAAAGCACTTCTGGCAGAAAAGGAAGGAGACTACCAGAAAGCAATTACCTATTTGGATCAAGCGATTGAAGCTGGTCAAAACACCATGCTTAACTTCTATAATCGAGCCTCCTTAAAATACAAAAAAGGTGATTTTCAAGGAGCTTTGGCCGATTACACTCAAGCTCTTCAGTTAGAGAAATTTGATTTGAAAAAGCTCTCATCTACTTGGTATGGCATGGGCATAACACATATTAAGTTGCAGGATTACGATGCCGCCATGAATGATTTCACACAAGCAATTATAACCGATTCAAGCAATGGAAAAGCATGGGCAAATCGAGGCATTTTAAAAGGACAATTAGGTGATTTTATTAATGCATTGGCAGATTTGAATACTTCGATTGACATAGAGCCCGGTTATGATAAAGCATATTGCAACAGAGGAATTGCTTATTTAACTTTGGGTCAACCCAACCAAGCACTTCCTGATTTTAATATTGCTTTGGAAATTAATCCAAATTATGCACAAGTGTATTTTCTCAGGGCAATGACTAATCTGGATATAGGACAAAAAGAAGGGACTTGCGATGATTTGCGTAGAGCTTATCAAATGGGATTTCAAGCAGCTGGCCAGGAAATAGAAAAACATTGTGAATAATAAGACTTCAAACCACATATTGCTGATTACCAATCATAAATGATATTTTGCATCAAGATTTATCCTTGTAATCTGTAAATTTGATTTTCAATTTACTAGGTAGATTTGAACGATCGACATAAAAAAAGCCAATTTGAACAAGTCAAATTGGCTTTACAATGTTTATTCTCAGCAATTACACATTCTGCTTCTTGATTAAATTCAAAGCACTACCTGCTTTAAACCACTCAATTTGTTGAGCATTGTAAGAATGATTAACAACTATTTCATCTGAACTTCCATCAATATGAGTGAATTTCAATGTCAATTGTTTTTTGGGAGCAAAATCATGTAAGTCGAGGAAGTCAATGGTATCATCTTCCAAAATCTTGTCATAATCTGATTTATCATTGAAAGTTAGTCCAAGCATTCCTTGCTTTTTCAAATTCGTTTCATGAATTCGGGCAAACGACTTAACCAGCACAGCTCTTACACCCAAATGTCTGGGCTCCATGGCTGCATGTTCGCGGGAAGATCCTTCACCATAATTTTCATCACCCACAACAATTGTTGGAATTCCTGCTGCCTTATAAGAACGTTGTGTGGCAGGAACAGCATCTGTTTCTCCATTAATCTGGCTTTTTACAGCATTTGTTTGCCCATTGTAAGCATTTACAGCACCAATCAAACAATTGTTTGAGATATTATCTAAATGACCTCTAAAGCGCAACCAAGGACCAGCCATCGAAATATGGTCTGTTGTGCATTTTCCCTGCGCTTTTATCAATAGTTTCATTGCGGTAATATTTTCACCATTCCAAGGTGCAAAAGGCTCCAATAATTGCAATCTTTCAGAATCTATTTTAACATTGATTTCGATTCCACTACCATCTTTTTCGGGTGCCTGATAACCAGCATCCTCTA
>Ga0233437_1006558_pt1 | contig 11789 bp, 8 predicted proteins | sample SI_122_August201_FD_182714 | JGI IMG/M metagenome (GOLD analysis project Ga0233437, IMG submission 182714) | Seawater microbial communities from Saanich Inlet, British Columbia, Canada - SI_122_August2016_200_MG | ecosystem: Environmental > Aquatic > Marine > Inlet | place: Canada: British... | reverse complement strand
TTCCTACACGGTCATGGTTCCACAGCAAAAAGAAGTGAAGTACTCGGTAACTCTTTATGATTGTGTTCCGGAAGAAAAGACCCGCACTTACGAGGTCTGTGTTCCTGTTCAGGTCACGAAGGAAGTACCAGTAAGAAAGTGCGTCACAGTACAGGTAGAAGTACCTTGCGGTGGCTGCAATGATGGTTGCTGTGGCGATAGCTGCAGCAGCTGCGACAGTTGCGACAGTGGCTGCAACGATAGTTGCAACCAAGGCCGTCGAAAAGGCTGCCTGCGTCGTCGTTGCCGTTAAAGTAGGTCAGAAACGGCCTGCTAGCTGTTTTTGAATACATCAGATGGGCCGGTTGTCTTTTTGGCAGCCGGCCCATTTTTTATAAAAAATTGACCTGAATCAAACCAAGGGGTACTACTTAACGTAGAGAAAGAGTTCACTTTCTGCACGAATCAGGGAACGTGTACAGGTTTGTCGGATCAGGATTACAGATGCTACTATTCCAGCAGTTCTTTCAGAGGCAGTTTGTGCATCGTCGTCGTTCTACGCGATCTTCACATCGGTCATTTGAAAATCTTGAGCCACGGTTAGCATTCGACGTTGACCTGTCAGTCTCAATAAGCAATGGACAGAATACGTATGTTGCGGGTTCTGAAAAAGTAGACACGGTTATTGTTCAGAATCTTGGGTCTGAAACTGTCACGAACGCGCGAGTCGTTGCGCCATTACCAGACGGGATATTGTCCGCCACGTGGTCTGGCCAGGGTTCCCCTGGATCAACTGTTTTGGCAAGTGGTAGCAGTGGCGACGGTGATGCACTGAATACGACCATCAGGTTACCACCTGGTGGAGCAGCAATCTTTACGGTGACAAGTCAAATTACGGATGATGTTATTGGGCAAATCAAAACGGATGTCACGGCGGTCACACCTCTTGGTACCTTGGACAGTAATCCTGACAACAATTCGGCATACGACATTGTTTCCCGACCATTCCTCGCAGTAGGAAGTGGTCTTGCGTATTTGGGCACGCCAACAGTAAGTGTCGTTGATCCTGTGTCGGGCACAGTTGTCAGGCAGTTTGATGTCTACGAGCAAGGATTCATGGGCGGTGTACAAACGGCAATTCATGACGTTGATAATGATGGGCGTGACGAGATTGTTGTGGCACCAGGGCGTGGTCGAGTTGGTGAGATACGCGTTTTTGATATTAATGGTGAGGAAATGCCGGAGTACCGAATCACTCCGTTTGGCTCAAGCTTTTTGTCTGGAGTCAATATTGCCCTTGGTGATGTTAATGGAGATGGGACCGAGGATTTGATTGCTGGACAAGCCGCTGGCAGCACCGTCAGTATTCACCTTGGAGTTAGCTTGGGGTGGGAGTCGACTCCTTTTCGGCGGTACACCCCATATGGAATAACACATCTTGCTGGTGTGAGTGTCGCGGCAGCAGATATTGGCACTATTACGAATGGTTTACTGAGTCAGACAGATTCAAAAGATGATCGCGTGGAATTGGTGCTTGGAACTGGTCCAGGTGCGATCAGGTCAGTCCAAATAGTCGATGTAGCTAGTGCGCCGACAGTTGTCGCAGAACTTTCAGTTGATCCAATAATAGGTTATTCCGGTGTAACAATTGCTTCAGGGCTGTATAACGATCGAAGCGTGGACGATATCATGGTGTCCGGGGGGCAGGGTGATGCTGCACGAGTTGATATTTTTCAAATAACTCGAGACTCTGGTTCTACCCTTACAACGAAGAAAAATCTTACAAGTGGAAATACAGTAAATTCAAGATTTCGCGTTGCACCACTTGATAGCAACGGCGATGGACAAGTGAACTCGTTTTTTGCTGTTGGAGCTGGTGGTGCACAAGTTCTTGATGCTGACGGTAACGTAACAGACACCGTTTCAGTTATACGCGGCCCACTGACAGCAGCCTCAGCCTCTTCGGCACCAATTGATCCAGCTGTGAAAACAACATCGAGTGGGCTGCAATATATCGATCTCGTTGTAGGCCTAGGGGTGCCAGTAGCAGCTGGTCAAACAGTCTCCGTTCATTATGTGGGCAGCCGTCAAAATGGCGACGTGTTTGATAGCTCTTTAACAAGTGGGACTCCATTCGAATTTACCCTCGGCCAAGGGCAAGTTATTCAAGGTTGGGACGAGGGTGTTGCTGGTATGCGAGAAGGTGGCCGACGAAGACTGATCATCCCTGCTGTTATGGCCTATGGGGAGAATCCAACAGACGGGCGACCAGGTGGAACGTTGGTGTTTGATGTGCAAATGTTGAGTGCATCAAATCCCCCTCTTGGTGAGCGTCCACCAATATCGCGACCACCATTAGGACAGAATTAGAACCTAGAGGGTAGACGCGTTCATTCGTAGTGGGATGATTGTCTTTTGGTGAGCTCTTGTTTTTAATCTACCACTGAGCCTCAAGGCCAAGATTAGCACCATGCAGGAAGACATTACCAGTATCCGCGAGTGTCGTTCCACTGGTTGTGGTATTAGTGAAATCAAATTGATTTGGTGCTAAAGCAACTCCAGAAATCCAAATCAGGTTGTAGCCCGCTCGAAGCGACCAGTTTCTATTGAGTCGTCGAACAGCGGAGTAATTCATGTCTCCAATAAATCCAACACCAACATCTCGAGCACTGGTTTGATCGCGATAATATACTCCACCAGCTGCACGCGTATCGATAGGGGCACTATCAGAGTTCAGGAAAGTTCCTGCCAGAGTCGCTTTTGTCCACCCTTGGATTGACCAATTGGTCCATTTACGTTTTGTTTTAAATCCAATCTGAGGTCCGAGCATTTGAGAATTCGTTGTAATCGAGTACGTTCCATCGTTGTCGCCGGCACCCGCACTGACATCGACGTACAGATTTGCAATATCATTGAATCCAGCCCACCGGAAGCCACCAAGCCATTGAAATTCATGTTCACTTGTTACATGGGCCCCCAATGGATCATGCACACGACGCCAAGGGAAACGTGAGTCAGGGTCTCCTTTTGTTGAAACCTGTGACGTAAAAATATTGATCTCACACATGTTCAAACTTGATGCGTAGGTTGATCGGACGCCATCTAAATTTGTCCAACCAGGAATAAAATCACCAAGAGCATCTGATATTTGAAGATTAGATGGATCCCGAACCGTACGTTCACCAAACATTCCAAAAACACCGGTGTAGCCAAACTCCCAACCGACACCATTTTTTCGAAGCCTACCACCAAAAAGCCGTATGCCTGGTGCCGTTCCAGGGTTTGTGGAACGTGTAGTAAGTACTGGTTCAACAGGAGCGACGGTTTCAGTAAGTACGGCACCATTCGTTGCATTATTTCGTTTGAAAAAGAGAAAATCAACAAGAAGATAGGTGTCATGATCACAGCCACAGTGAGAACAGGCACATTGACGGCATTGTTTGCATTGCTTTTTGCATCGCCCCCCACTTTTACATGTTGGCAAGTACGGCTCTGGTGCAAGCAAGATGTCGTCATTTATCAGAGGAACATTTTCATTGAAATTTGGTGTTTGTAGTTCGGTGACTGGCTGGTCAGTTGGTTTAGATTCATCCGGAGCAGATGCTAGTTCTGACTCGTCACTCTCGAGTGGTTGAGATTTTGATATTACCTTGCTCTTGGAATCATCTGACGCCACAGGGTTTGGAAGAGTCGGTCCTGCTTCGCTTTCAACAGCAGGTGAAATATCATCTGCTGTTGGCTTTTTGGCTGGTGTTGGCTCGTCCGGAGAGGCAGTTGGAGCTGAAAATACTGGATGGCCAAGAGCCACTAGGCATAAGCCGATACAGAAAATTTTCTGCCATGGTGTGCCCATGATCAAATCCCCCCTTACAGAAACACAATTTTGTATTTATCGGACAAATAAATCGATATCTTCGGCAAAATTGGTTTTTTCCATAAAATCAGGAAAATCGTTGGTTCTAGTGATATTTTGCCTCTTAGGAGTGTTTTGGCTGTGGAATCACTTGTGTGTTGCGAGGATGTTAGGCCAGCAATCCATCAATTGAGACTTGAGGTGGTTTTCTCAAAAAAGTCTGTTTAACCATTGAGATTTTTATTTAGGTTGATTTAAAAACAGGGTGTCTCGTTCTCGAGTTTCAGGAAATAAAAGTCGTGGCACTAGGGTTATAGTGCTGTCAGGAATAGATTTCTGGTAAGACCATTTTAGCCTGATAGTGGCGACAGGCTTGATGTCCTCTTGAGACTGGAACGCAAGCGTTAAAAACGTCGTGCATAACGTGTTCTATATAGTGCATCTTATTTAAAATGCATTTGAGACAATGAAGATCGGATCAGGGCCGTTCAATCTGAGCCAGATTTTGCTCACGGAGTTTCTCACACCACTCAATGGAAATCGATTTATAGTATAAATTTCTATTTGATTGTGGCCCGCGTCTTTTGATGAAATTACGTACGTATAAATAAACCAAAATTTAATGCCCCAGTTTCCTGCGCTACAAAATGATAAGAAAGAATGATGACTATGCCATCGCCCTTAAGTGTCGATATTGTGATTGCGGAAGATAGCCGTATTCAAGCAAAAATTCTTGAGAGGCGGCTTACCGAGGCAGGTCATCGTGTGCGATGGGGTGCAGACGGTCAGGCTGCACTGGAACTCGTGCGAGAGCAACCTCCAGCGATTATCGTTTCAGATATCGAAATGCCCAATATGACAGGGTATGAGTTTTGCAAAGCAGTCAAGCAAGACTCCAGTTTAAAGAAAATTCCTTTTGTGCTGCTTTCAACACTCTCAGACCCACTTGACATTATTAAGGGTCTTGATGCGGGTGCTGATAATTATGTCACGAAGCCCTACGAACCGGAGTACTTGATTGGGCGTATTCGTTCATTACTTGAAACCCCCTTGGCTGTTGATGAAGGAGCGGATCAGACAATAGATGTTGCCATTGCCGGACAAACATTCAAAGTGAATGCGGGTCGTCAGCAGGTCTTGAATCTACTTGTATCAACTTTTGAAAATGCAGTGGCCAAAAATAGAGAATTGATCCAAGCCAATCAAGATCTGGCAACAGCAAAAGACCAGCTCGAACAGAACAATCAGGACCTCAGAGACCTCAATCAAAAAATTGCGAGTGCTAATGATCAGATGACGAGAGACCTCGAGGCAGCTGCGCGCGTACAACGAGCACTCCTACCCGCAGAAGAAACCCTTCACTTCAGCTGTGGAGAGGTAGCCTGGCGGTACGTTCCTTGCCATGGATTAGCCGGGGACTTCCTCAATGTTTTTCAGCTCGATGATGAGCACGTTGGTCTTTTTGTAGTCGATGTTAGTGGCCATGGAGTGCCGTCCTCCCTGCTCTCAGTAACTGTCGGTAGATTTCTGACACCAAAAGTATCAGACAGTTCTGTGTTAGTACGAATTGGTGAAGATGGTGCAACTGAGGTTGTTTCACCGGTTGAAGTCGCAACTGAATTGAATCAGCAATTTCAGTCCCAAGATTTTTCAGAACTCTATTTTACCTTTATCTATTGTGTAGTAAATTCTAGAACGGGCGAAATGCGGTATACCGCGAGTGGGCATCCACCGTTGCTTCGTCTGTCAGCTACAGGCGAGGTTACCTTTGAATCCTTGCACAGTCTTCCAGTCGGTTTTTTTCCAGAGGCTGAATATGAAGAAAAAATAATTCAGTTGCAGGAGGGGGATCGTATCTATCTCTATTCCGATGGAGTCACTGAGGCGATGGATAAAGATCTTGAGCAATTTGGAGATGAATCATTAAAAGAAGTAATTAGTCTCAATCGTTCGCGTGACCTTGATGCTGGTGTTGGTGAACTACTCGAAAGTATTCAAGCCTGGTGCGAACCAAATGGTCCATTAGACGATGTATCAATTCTTGGATTTGAATGGCGTGGAACCTCATCATGATTGCTTGGGTCGGTAGTAGCTGCACCCATTTCCCGTGAGGCGTTCGTAGCCAGCATTCATTCCAAGCATCGTTTCTGCCCCGCCAAGAAATAGCGCACCATCCGGTCGAATTGCATGGGACATTTTTTTGAGTACTTCACCACGGGTTTTGGTATCGAAATACAAGAGGACATTGCGTAGGAAAACAATGTCATACGGTGTCATGATTGGCCAATCATTCGTGAGATTGAGTTGTCGAAACTCAACAAACTGGCGGCAAGACTGGGTTATGCTCCAGTTACGTTGAAATGGCTGAAAGTATTTCTTTAAAAGTGTCTGGGGGAGGCCACGAACAATTTCAAGTTCGCTATACACACCTTCACGACCACGGTTTAATACCACGTCTGAAATGTCAGTGGCAATAATACGAATTTTCCAGGATGCCAAGAGATTGCCGAAGTGCTCATTTAATAATAGTGCAATGCTGTACGGCTCTTGGCCGGTTGAACATGCGGCAGACCAGATCGTGAGCTGTTTCGTGGCAGCTCGTCTCTTTGTAAACTCAGGAAGAATGTTTTTCAGGGTCTCAAAAGGCGACTTGTCTCTAAAGAAACTTGTTTCGTGAGTCATCATTGCGTTTAGGATGTCATTTTCAAGCGGACTACCACTCGCCGTCTGAATGCGATCGATTAAGGTGTCAAGGCTTGGAAGTTTTCTTTGCCGAACAATGGGCAAAAGTCGCGCAACTACGAGGTACTGTTTACTCTCATCTATGACGACACCAGTTTTTTTCTTGAGTAGACTGCGGAGGTAAGAAAACTGGGGTGGGCTTACCTGCATGCGTGAATATCCATCCCGTAATTCAAGATAAAGAAAATAGCTTACGATTTTTGACGATAAATTCGGCTGGCAACATCGGGCCCAATGCAATCAAGAGGAGTTGTTGCATCTGCAATTCCTGCTCGAACAACCTGACCAGGCATGCCCCATACGACACTGCTTGGTTCATCTTGAGCGATAACAGTCCCGCCTGTAGAGGCTATTGCCTTACTTCCCTGGAGGCCGTCGCTACCCATGCCAGTGAGAACAAGTGCTAAGACATCTGAACCAAATAATCGTGCTGCTGAACGGAAAAGTACATCAGCGGACGGTCGGCAGGAATTTTCAGGAGGCCCACCGTGGAGGGCGAGTTTGAACTCTCGTCCATGTTTTTGAATTTCAAGGTGAACGCCACCGGGCGCCATGTAAATGTGCTCAGAAAGCAAAGGTTCCCCGTTTTTAGCTTCACTCACTTTTTGGTCACACATTTTTGAGAGTCGTGTAGCAAGATGTCCTGTGAATTCCTTGGGCATATGTTGCACGATTACTACAGGCGGGGCATGTGCAGCGGTAAGATGAGGTAGAATCTCTGCGAGAGCACTAGGGCCTCCCGTAGATACCGCAATGACAATGACTGATATCTTGTGAGATTTTTTTGAGGAGTGCGTTTTATGAGCTGATTGACGAAGAATTGTTTTTTGGGGACCATTCTCTGCAATGCGAGGTGGCCGATAGACGGCTTTAACTTTTGGAACTAATTCAGACTCAATTTTTTTTACAATACTATCGGTATCTGTAGCGGTTGGCTTGGCGACGTAATCATTAGCACCAGCCACCAGAGCCTCTAGAGTCGCTTTTGCTCCACGCTCCGTAAGGCTTGAGAACATCACGACGGGTAACTTTGGATATTGTTTACGAAGGTGCCGGAGGGTTTCAAGACCATCCATTACAGGCATCTCGATATCTAATAGGACAACATCCACACGTGTTTTTTCTAAAAAATCCAATGCCTTTTCACCGTTAGCAGCTGTCCCTGTGACTTCAATGCCAGGTAGACCACGAAGTGTTTTGGTGAGTATCCCACGAATGACTGCTGAGTCATCAACGAGCAGTAGTCGAATTGGTTTTTTTGTTGAATTGTCCTTTGGTTGATCGTTTTTGGAAACGTTGGTGCGGGACGTCGGGGAGGCTGTAGGTGATTCCCAGTTTTTTTGATCGGAGTTTGTGATAAGTCCGAGTGCAGTGAGATGCTCAGTCAGCTCACTTGGTGTGAATGGCTTTGCAACAAAGTCGTTTGCACCAAGTCTCATCGCTGCTTCGACACTAGCTTCATTGGAGTCAGTTGAAATCATCACGACAGGGAGATTTCGGAATTGTTGGCTGCGACGAATTCGTCCAAGTAATTCAAAGCCATCCATTTCCGGCATGTGACGGTTGAGTGTGATAAGTGATGGACGCGGCATATGAGAAAGCCTGTCGAGAGCCTCGATTCCATTAGATGCCTCGACGCACTGAAATTGAAGTCTATTCAATACTTTCGTAAGAATGCTACGCACAGGTTTTGAGTCATCGACTATAAGCGCATGCACAATTTTTTCCCAACATAGTAAAAGTCTAATACCATATGTTGTCTATGATTTTTTTCTCGATGTATTTTGACTATATCAAATGTGTGCCTGCGATTACAGTTCGGAATTAAGCGAGTCAAACAGACAAGTCTTTGAACTGGTTCTATTCCTTATACTCATCAACTAGTTGTTGAAGGCCTTGTGCCATACGGGAAAGTTCTTGGGCAGACAGCTGAGTATTATTTGCACCTTCAGCCGTGTTTTGTGCAGCACGTGCCACCTGCACGATGTTTTGCGCAATCTCAGTGGAACCCGTTGTTGCCTCTCCAATGTTTCTGCTAATTTCGCTCGTTGTTACAGACTGCTCTTCAACAGCAGTTGCAATCTTTGTTTGTAAGAGATCAATTTTTTCGATTACAGATGCAATTTCACTAATGGCTGTGACGGCCCTCTCGGTATCAGTTTGCATAGCCTCAATTTTTGTTCCAATGTCTTCTGTAGCTTTCGCCGTTTCTCGGGCAAGTTCTTTGACTTCGTTGGCAACAACTGCAAATCCCTTGCCCATATCGCCCGCCCTTGCAGCTTCGATCGTCGCATTGAGGGCTAACAAGTTTGTTTGTTCCGCGATGGTCGTAATTACTTTGATAACTTGACCAATCTGACTACTCGAACGCCCTAGTTCATCCATTGTGTTTGATGTTTTTTCAGCCATTCCAACCGACTGGCGGGCTACAGCCGCAGCATCCTGAGCACTGTGGGCGATTTCATCAATGCTTGATACCAAATTTTCTACAGATGATGATACAAGCTTGGTATTGCCACTGACTTGCTCAGCGGCAGCAGAAACAAGATTTGCTTGAGCAGTCGTCTCTTCTGCAGTTGCACTCATCTGTTGACTTACGGTTGTTAATTCTTCAGAAGAACCAGCCAAAGCATGCGTGTTATCCATAATACCGCCGACTAGTAGAGCTTGACGATGTGCCTCTCGAGAAAAGCGACGTGAAATGCTTATGGAAACCAAGAGAACTCCAATTGTACTCACGATAAAGATTGTCACGGAAAATCTAAACAAAGTCTGAATTGGCTGGAGCACCTCGGCCTGGTCAATCTCAGAAATTAGTGCCCAAGTAATATCGTTACTACTTCCTCGAGAGTCAGAGTGGACAGTTATCGGCTGCCAAGAGGAGAGAACATCAGAACCACGATAATCCTTAATTAATTTTGTCCCAGATTCACCGAGTTCCAAAGCTGATTGAACAGCATAGGTGTCAACTCGTAATTTAGGATTGATAATTGTTGACTTGACGCCAAGAGTCTCAAGGAATCTCGATTCGCTTCTGAAAAGGCCGTCAGCGGCAACCGCATATGTCTCACCAGTCTCACCCATTCCTGTTGACTCACCAATTATTTCAGTGATCTTATCAATAGGAAGTTGATAAATAACAGCACCTTTAAGTTCGCGGCCGCTGTAGATTGGGGCAGCGATGAAGCCTGCAGGTAATTGGTAGGAGGGCAAATAATTGTCAAAATCAGCAAAGGCAACAGTATCACGGCGACCACCAGTTATTGAATCCTGAAAAGTTTGTGCAAAATTCGTTCCAGAGAACGAGCCAGTTTTCAGTGAGGTGGCAAAGTCAATTTCTTTATAGACCGAGTAAACAATATTTCCAGAATCGGCATCGACGAGAAAAAAGTCATAGATACCAAGTCGCTGTAAAAAATTTCTGAATACGGGATGATATAAAGCATGCGCTTTAGAATAGGAAGATCCATCGTCAGCATCATTTAAAATATCTTTTGAACCAAGAGGGTTTTCATTCTGACGGATGTAGAGATATTGAAGATATGCTGATCGATCAGATAGATTCTCTATAAAAGATTTGGTTGCTGGCTCAGAATCAGTTTGTTGAATGAATTTGTTTGAGAATTCACCGGTGTAAAATGTCGACAGACGGTTTCGGGCATCTTGAATAGTAGCTTCGTTCAGATTGTCGTCACTTTTGAGTTGCTCAAAGCCGGCAGTAAATGCCTCGAGTGCTTCGAGGGTCATTCTGTTTTCGGCAGTAATTTTTAGTTGTTCTTCCAGTGTTGAAAAATAATTACGGACTGCTTTTCCGGTAATGGAATTCACTGTTTGTAGTTTGAGTTGTGATTGGTCCTCAATCGCTTTTGCTGCTGAAAAATACGTTGCATATCCCATGAAACCTAATGGCAAGAGAGAAACTGCAAGGAGTGACCAGAGTAAGCGGTTACTGAAAAAACTTGACGCTCGGAGCTTAAATGAACTTTCGGACGGTGCGATAGTGGAGGTAGGACTTGGATCAAGTGCAGACATAGTAAATACCGTGGATTTGGGTTTCTGGGGAAATGTAGTTTTAACCAACCGATAACGTTCTGGTTTTAATTTCCAGCAGACGTTTTAGAATTTTCTCAGGTGATAAAAAATGAATGAGGTGACTTATCGTTGGTAAAACGCCCGTGATGACGTCAAGCAACGCATTGGAGGGTGGAGTAATTTGATGAGAGTCGTAGGCTGTTACGTCAAGCAATTGATCAACCAAAAAACAGTACCATTCATTCCTGATGTCAACGATAATATTTATTTGTTGAATACTGGGTGAGGCAGGCGAAAATTTTAGAAAAGTGCGAAGGTCGATGACTGGGACGATTCTTCCACGAAGGTTAAGAAGCCCCGAAATAGCAGGTGAAGCCAGCGGAACCTTGTTAATAACGCCTTTCTGAAGTACTTCAATGACAAGATCTGAATCGAATGCAAAGCATTTGTCTGCTATGAGAAATGTACAGCAACGGCTTTGCTTGACTGCTTGCTCTGGTTTTTTGGTTGAGTCTGCATTCATGAGGGGCGTTTCCCGTTTAGCAACCGAATAGCAGCAGGAATATCAAGAATTTCTGTTGCGGCATTGCCCACAAGAAGCGTTCCCAAAAGGCAATCTTCATTCATTGTTTCCTCAAGTGGACCACGGCCTGATTCAACATCAATGATTTTTCGAACCGAAAGTGCCTTGTTGCCGTGCTCGTTTGGCAGGACGACACCTACCAAATCAGAGTTAGCATCATTCCGAGGAGATGTTTTTGACGTGTGTAACATTTTGTCAGGGTCAATAAGTTGAGTAAGTTCACCGTTGCGTTTTACGAAATGAATGTCCCCAGCTGGATCCACTTCAGATTCAGGAAAGTTTTCAAGGCGCTGTACCTGATTGAGGGGTACAGCAACGCGTCGACCAAGATGAGTTTCACAGACAAGGTATCGGGAATCCTCCTGTCTTATCTCCTTAGAGTCATTGTTTTTGCTTCGAGGATCAACTGCTCGGCGTGCGTGGGCAGGAATATCCGCAGCTATTGTGATTCCTCGAAGGTCAAGAATAAGGACAACGCTACCGTCACCCATTACTGTTGCACCGGAATAAATACCCATGGGTGCCAAGAGGCTACTGATCGCTTTCACAACAATAAACCATAGCCCAGTCGTCTCAGTCGCATGATTGTTTTGATCCTCG
>Ga0233437_1006556_pt1 | contig 11790 bp, 16 predicted proteins | sample SI_122_August201_FD_182714 | JGI IMG/M metagenome (GOLD analysis project Ga0233437, IMG submission 182714) | Seawater microbial communities from Saanich Inlet, British Columbia, Canada - SI_122_August2016_200_MG | ecosystem: Environmental > Aquatic > Marine > Inlet | place: Canada: British... | reverse complement strand
TGTGCACAAGACTTACATACAGAATTGATCCCTATTGCACGGTCAAAGGTGTCTTTCCGTGTATAGGTAATCATTCTCCTACAATCTGGACACCTTCGGTTCTTGCGGTCGGGCCAACTACGCTTCCGCATTTCTTCTTATTGATTCGTATATTCTCATACCAATAAATATCAATTATTAAAAAATAGTAGAAGAAAAGTGGAACATTAAATCAAATCTTCGACCATCTCCTCAATTTTTTTATTAATAAGTTTAATTTCTTTCAATCCCTTTTTAATCATTGTGGGTTTTTCTTTATTGATACCTGAAAATATTTTTCCCATATTAACTTTCCAACTATCCCCATAAATTCGTAACATCAAAAAGGCACGTTTCTCATCACTCATTTTTTCGTCAATTTTTGTTTCTCGTGTTCTGTTATCCAAGTTTATAAACTCAGTTTTAAATGCTGGTCGGTCTTTAGCAGTATAAAGCTTACCCAACTCAACATCAGTACCACCCATTCTTTCAAATTCAGTAAGACCATTCGTATCATTTGCAGATTTACTCCACCGTTTTGGTAAATCTCTAAATGAAGTATCAGTCCATTCTTTTAATAATTCTTTTAATTTAATCATTTTTTTACTCCTATCGTAGATTTATATGTTGATATTCTAAACTTAGTTCCAGGTGCGGGGACTAAACCTTTATCTTTAATTTTTTGTGTAATATCATATTTACCTTTTCCCAAGTCTTTAATAAACCAATCACTTTTACCAACTCTACCTTGCCATATTTCTTTTTCTATCATATGTTTTATTGCCCGTTTATCCGTGACGGTTAAATGACCAGATAATACTTTTATTCGTATTTCATTTAATAATTCTTTTAGTTTAATCATTAAATTTTCCCCATGCTTTTATTTCATCATTACTTTCTAAATTATACCCAATTCCACTTGGATTTACTATTAATAAAAATGTTGAACCACTCTGTTCTATCGTTAATGAATCATGTTCCATTATGTTTCCATTGTTAAAAAATAAAAAATCTGTTTCACTTGTTGATGTTATACCAACTGGAGATGACGCTGAAATTGCACTAAAACTGGCTGTATTATTAAGTATTGAAGTGGCAGTTTTATTATAATTCTTTCTTAAATATAAATCAGTAGTAGTAGCTGCACCACTTGTACCTATTTCTGAAACTGTGTAAGCCTTGGAAGCATTTTCAGTTGTTAATGCAGTAGTACTACTATTTACAAGTGTTACATCGTTAGAAATTTCAGTTATGTTACTTCCAAGTAAAGAAAACGAACCACTTTGATAAACACTACCAGTCATATAATGAGTATCATCAATTGTATCACCAAATTGAGTAGAACCACTCTGAAATATTGTTCCAGAAGAAGTTAATTCTGATGCAATTTTTTCTGCGATAACATTCGTACCAACTAATGCATTTCCAGATATAGTTAAATTACCAGTAACCACCATGTTACCATCTGCAGAAAAATTAGATTCCCATCTATCTTTAAGTAAAGTAAAACCACCAAGGTCATATCCGACACTTGAGGTAACTGCATTAAATTGAACATTTCCAGTTGTTCTTATATCGTTTCCAACAGAAATTTCTTGAACAATCTGTTCTGTTCCATCAAAGGCAACACCACTATTCGAAGCTGTTACTCCAGTTCCTCCAGTTATAGTTAATGGTTGTTTTAATTTAATTGGCATTTTTTAGTCCTATGAATTAAATTTGCCCCAAGCCAATATCTCATCATCACTTTCTAATTCATATCCAATCCCATCCGTATCTACTTTGAGATAAAAAGTTGTTGAAGCTTGTTGTATTTCAAGTGCGTCGTGTTCCATATATTGACCATTGATAAAAAATAAGAAATCGTGTTCTGTTGTTGATGTCATTGAGCCTGGTGCTGAAGCCGTAACTGCAGTGAAACTTGCTGTTGCACTGTTGACTAAAGTTGTAGATATTTTTACATATTGTTTTCTCAAATAAGTTGAAAAACTACCAACATCAGTAACTTGTTGGTCAACATAAGTTTTCAGTGCGTTTTCAGTTACAAGTGCCGTTGAACTTGCATCTCCTAAAGTTATATCATTGGAAATTTCACTTATACTATTTCCATTCAAATTCCACGAACCACTAACATACATACTTCCTGTAAAATAGTGAGTGTCATCTATAGTATCTCCAAATCTTGTAGAACCACTTATCGACATTATAGAAGCAGATACAAATTCTGTATGAAATTCTTGTGCAGTTAAAGTTCCACCTATTGTAGTATTACCGTCTACTGTTAAATTACCATTTGTGGTTAATGAACCAGTAACCGACCAATTGCCATCTACTCCTGCACTCGTAATAGTACTGGCCCCCAATAATAACGCAGAAGAAGTTACTTGATTAAATTGAACATTTGCAGTAGTATTAACTACTTGTGGAATTGATATAGTTTGTGATAATTCTGTAAGTCCTGTATATGACTCTCCATCATTAGTAAGTGTTATACCGGTTCCGGCTGTTAGTGTAAATGGATGTGTTAAAACTACTGGTTGTGTCTGTTCTTGACTTAAAGAAGATGCTGCCTCTGGGAAAGCTTCTCCCCCCAATATCTGGTCCATTAACGGTGCAACATCAATATCTGTTTCCGTTCCGATTACAAGTCTTTTTGGAGTTAGATGTTTTTGCATTGTATGAGGTCCTGCTAACTCATTAAATGCCTCGGGTAACAAATATCCCTTTAATGTAACACTAAATTCTGTCTTAACTATTCTTTCTTTCTCTGAAACATCTGTACTATCCGTGAAACTATCAATACTCGTTCTAAACTTCATCTTGCCAGGTTCACCCCAATAAGCACCTTCAGACCAATTAATTCTTTCTACCAATTTATTCATTTGTTCAATATAATGAGTCCAAATAATAAAATCATAATTTAAAACCATAAAATCGGGAACTGCTACATTATAAAATTCTCGTTGTGGAATTAGGCCCTGCTGAATTGAAAAATTATCATATCTATTTGCATCTGTATATTTTCTTTCAAACTGCCAATGTAATTTAGGTTCTTCAGGATCCATCGTATCTAATGGAATAGTTTCATCCTTTTGCATTCCAGTTCGTCTAAATGCTATTACTGGTAATATAAGCTGTCGTTTCTTATCTCTCATGAAACCTGTTTTTTGTATTGCCGCCCATCTTTCAGGAGATGAATACATAATAGGAACTTTTACACTTTCACCATTATCTACTACTGTTGGTTTAATTACATCCGTAAGATAATACATGATAGCTGAATCTATATCCATTAGACTGATAGCTACATCTGGTACATTATCCGTACCTCGTTTGTATTGTCTTGCACGATTTACTTCACTTCGTGCCGTAGAAGTCCTATGTTTTCTTGGTATTGGTTTAGTTCTTGCCATTAAATACTCCTAACCCTTTCAACTCCAAGACTAGAATATCTAATTCTGTGAGTAATACAGGAAACATTCCAGTTATTCTCTTGCATACCACCAATTAACTGATTTTCATTCACTGCGTTTATTTCAAATTGTGCCCAATTCCATTCTATAATATCACCAATCTCAGGAACAAGTGATAAGTCAATAAGAGATTGTCGTAATATATGGAATGTGGCATCTTGTTGTTCATCGGGTCCAAACTCATCATTATTATAATCAAAATCTGCTGCATCAATTAAACAGGCAAATTTTACACCTGCTTTAAATTGTTTTCCATTTGTTGCTTCACCATATAAGTTAGTCATAGTATCGTGTGCAGATATTTTATAAAGAACTACTTGCTGGTTAATTATCCCATCTTTACCTGTTCTGAGATCACCAATTAATTCTTTATTAATCCGTGTGAAAACATCAAGGTCTCTTTGTGGTAAAAATCTTCCGGCCATTATACTCGTATCCTTTTAAGTTTGTATCCGTTTTGTTTATTCCACTTCATTAGAAACTACCAAAATTACTAAATGGTAGTAAAAAGGCAAGGAAACTACCAATATAAATTGGCAGTGGCACTTTTTGTAATTTTTCTTGTAATCTCGTTGATTCATCACTATCTGCTTCTAACATCATTTTTCTACTCGATGCTTCAAGATTCTCACGAAGTTGTGTTATCAATGCCTCTTTTTCAGCTGAAGCTTCTCCTCTTAGAGTATCACCATCCATTGTTGTTTCTGCTCCTGGTACTGGAATACTACCATACTTACCCCTAACCATTCCAAGTAACTCTTTAGATAATGCCAAACCATATTTTCTTATCCATTGTTTTCCAACATCATTAATAAATTGATATTGCATATTATCATATGGAACATTAGAATAATCAGATACTACATCTGATGTTTCTCCATAGGCAGTCTGTGTGGGATCATCCCTATCCGCTTTTAAAATATATTCAAAATATAACTTATAAGATGATGTTGGATCAGGGAAAATTCTTAATTTATTGTTTCTTAATTCAAATGTATATGCTGATTTTCTCATTTGATCATTAAATTCAATTGCCTGCATTCTTAAAACATCAGCATACAACGGCATCATCATAAATTGAACTGCCGGTGACATACCACCGAATCCGAATTCATTTAACATATTGGAAGCTCCTGCTCCTGAACCCACATAGGGATCAAAAAATCGTTGGACTGCTGGAGTTGATTCGTAAAATACCCTACGAATTTCAATTGCCGCTCCACTCTCAGACACATCCGCATATAATGTATTTAAATCATATACCTGTGAACCACTATGAATACTAATAGAACCACTTTTGAAATCAACAGTTCCACCAACTCCCGCTTCTGTACCATATTGTTCTGAAACCCTGATGGCATCTGCAAAATTAGGTGTAACTCGTTTATGAGTAACATTCGAACCAGTAGCCTGTCCTCGTAATGAGAGTAAATTTTCTCTTATATTAAATTGATTAACCTGCGATGAATATTCTGTAATACTTTCTTCAAAACAAGTATAAAATTGTGAATCTTGTAGTTCAATTGCCATAATTGGATAACCAAGTCTTTTGGCTGACCAATTAGCAAATTTTGGGGCATCTAATTGAAATGTAGAATCGTCATCGTATAAACCGAATGGTGTATTACCACTTACTGCCGATCCACTTCCTGGCCATATAGCTTCCATATTATTCTCCTAAAGGATATTATTACTCAACTATAAATATCTCGGTAACAAAAAAGGGAAGAAATTACTCTTCCCTTCTCTATATAAATATCAAGAAGATATAAATCTTCCGTATTGGTCCTTTTTCATATTACGATTTCGGAGCATTGCACACCGTTCATCATATTTGACTTGACCTTCCATATCTCCGTATTTGTCTTGAAACCAGTGAAGTGAAAATCTACCTTTTGCTTTCTTTTTAAGTTCTACTATTGTTTCAGTATTGTGTTTTTTACCATACATTCCGTTTTTGTAGCCAGTAGAAAGTTCCCTCAATTTTTCAATAGTTTCTTCATTATGAGTTTTCCCGTAGAAGCCATTATTCTCACCTGATTGCAATTCTTTTTGTAACTCACAGTATTCTTTATATTCAATAGTATCTCTCCTTCCGCTCCATATGTCTCCACCACAACCTTTGTAGGTCATGTTATACCCATTTTTAACGGCATTATACTTTTTGATAAAAAACTCCTCTAATTCTACAGCTTCGTTATTTGCAACCTCGGCAATGATTTCCTTATCAAAGTTTTCCCAACCATATTTCCTAATAGCACGATATAGCACAATTTCATCACTTGTTTTAGAACGAGAACCGTGCTGTTTCATCCGCACATCATATTCTTTTGATCTTCCAATGTAATACTTACCACTTGGACTTGTTAATTTATATATTGTTTCCATAAAAACCTCCGTATAGTAATAAGTATCAAGTGGGCACAAAAAAGGGGAGTAAAAACTCCCCCTTTTCATTATTTAATCTGCTATGAATTAAACGTAGTTGACATCTGTGACGATGACTTTTCCGTAAAATTCTGGACGAACCATCTTCTTTGCATATCTGGTCATTACGCCCTTACGGGGAGTAAAGTTAACCGGATCGTAAACAAGTGGTGTCATGATTAACGGTACATACGGTGCATATACAGCTCCAGTTTCTAAGAAATTGCTTCCTCTGAAACCAAGTAGTATATCATTTTCTAACATATAAGGGTTTTTATAAACCGTATATCTGTTATTCAATGCACCAACTTTCTGTACGCCCATTGCGTAAGAATTGTTGGTTGAATCACCATTTGTGTCTGCTGCGTATCCAGGAATACTCTCGATGATAGTTGCTGTTTCAGGTGAAATCACCATGAAATTAGCACCGCCACGAAGAGTTTTCTGGTGGATTGCATTAGATACTGACTGTAGTTTGTTTCCAAGAGTCTGGAACCACTCACCTTTCGTGTAAGCGTTGGAATTACCGGAAACCTCAGTAAATGCAGGTGCTCCTGTTCCACTTCCGTCATACTCGAAACCAACTTTAGCTGACCAATACTCTGTTTTAGCTGCAGCGTTCAACTTTAACATATCAAGGATTTCCAAATCAATTTCCATTGAAATGTACTCACTCAACATACTTGTTAATTCTGCTTCTGCATCAACTGAATGATAAGCGTTAAGGTCTTGAGCTAATTCAGGAGTCCATATTGCTTTTAACTTACGAGTCTTAGCAACTATGCTAACTGACCGTAATGCAATATCGATTTCTGGAATATCAACATCATCTAATGTACTCGGTGCTGGTGTAGTGAACGTACCTTGTTCAAAATCACCACGAGTTACATCAGTAGGTTGTCTGTGATATTTAACTGCTGCTGTGTTTGCTGCTCCAAAAGTACCAGCGGCAATGAAAGAAACTTCAGTATTTCCCGCGTTAACAGATGTGTATGCTGGATACCAAGCTGTAATACTTGATCCTGCAACACCTACTGGTTCGAAAGCACGAATGCCTTCCCAATCTGCTCTTGTGAAATCATCATCTGCAAAGGTAACTTTAATCAAAGTACCTGCTGCTACTGAAGCACTAAGTGATGATTCAAATTCAACATCTTTCCACGTTGCGGATGCAGTTGCGTATGTTGCTGCGGCTGCGGCTCCACCAACTGTTGCAGTTGTTGATATTTGATTATTAATTGAATATCCAAATTTTCCTGCACCATAGAGACCACCACTAGCATCTGCGTTAGATGCGGAAGTGTTACCATGTATGTAAGAATCCTGGACGTGTGCACCAGTTTGAGCTGTACCGTATTTGAAATCAAGATAGAAAATCAGACCACTTGGTAGGTTCATTGGTTGTACAGAAACAAAGTCCTGTGCTGCCAATTCACCAAAAATGCGACGTACCAAAGGTAGTGCCACACCTGACCATTCTTCAGAATTCGAAGCTGTACCAGTTTTAGATGATTCATCTATCAACTGACGAGCTTGGTTTTCTAAAAGAACTGCCATTCCATGTTGTTTGTTACTATCCTGAAGGCCTTCAAGTAGTCCTGTGGGTTCCCACTTATTGACTAACTTTTGGGTTTCAGCTAAACGACTGCGGTTTGAATCATAGCTATCCATTAATGTTTCGATGGATTGTAAATTATCTGCCATTGTTTTTCTCCAAATCGTTAAGATTTATTAATTGTTATAGAATATTAGCTAACTTCTGGAAGCGTTTCTTCATATCAAATCCTTCTTCAATCACCTTCGGTGTTGATTTAGGTTTTGTAGAAGCAATTGCTTTAGAAGCAGAGCCTTTACTCTCTTTAATTGGTTTAGACGTACTTGTCGTTCTGCTACCAAAAGATTCTGCTAAAGTTGAAAATACCAACTTAACTTCTCTAAGGTTTTTAGCTCTGTCGAAAGTTTCTACTACTTTCAACTTCTGTTCATTATTTAAACCGTGTGCACGGAATAATTTGTTAGTAAACAAAAGTTTAGCATTAAGTAGATTTACTTCATTCAACTTAGAACGAAGATACTTGACAACATCACGGTGCTCTTTAAGTTCAGATTGAAGTTTAGAAACCGCTTCAGCTTGTGCTTCTGCATCTTCTTCTTCATCATCACCTTCAGAAAGTGCTTTCAAGATTTCTTCAAGGTCGATATCTTCTTCGACATCATAATCATCTTCTTCTTGAACTTTAGAGTATGTTACTCCATTGACTTCAACTAAGTCATCCACTTCCTCATCTTCATCGTTTTCATGTCCTGCTGCTGGTGCGTCTGCGGATGCTGGTTCTTCCGAACCTTGTCCTACCTCAGACGAATCTGCCGCGGCGTCAGCGACTTTGTTATCGGCATCACCGATATCAGAAGATACATCGTTTTCTGCTAATTCAGCTTCATCAGCTGTTTCAGCTTCATCAGAAGAAAGACCATCACCCACTTCACCTTCGTTATAGTTCTCATCGACTTCACTATCATCAGCGTCATCTTCGAGTTCTCTAAGTATTGCTTCAAGGTCAAGTTCTTCTTCGGTTGCTTCTTCCTCTTCACCATCGGCGAAAGGATTTTCAGCTTCTTCTTCTTCAGAAACTACTGGTGCATATTTAACACCATTAATTTCGATCACACCTTCTTCTTCAACTGCTGGTTCTTCATCAGAAAACTCATCACCAGGAACTTCATCCTGTGCTACGATAGGTTCTTCTTCAGAATACTCATCACCAGGAACTTCATCCTGTGCCACAATTGGTTCTTCACCAATTTCGGGTTCAGCTGCTATCTCAGGTTCTTCTTCAGCTTCAGGTTCTTCACCTTCTACTGGGATTTCATCTGATTCTTCATCTTCATGATCCATTTCAGATTGAATTTTCTGTGAAAGCATTGATTGAATACGAGGAGTGAAAGCTTCTTCAAGGGCCATTTTTGCATTTGCAAGTGCCGTCTCTCGGACTGCTTTAGCGTCTGCTATTGCGTCTTTTAAAAGATCATCCATTTTTTTTCTCCATTAATTTAAACATAAAACAAATATATTCTTTGAATTTAGCATACAAAGAAATTAATTTCATGCATTTTAATTTGGATTTAATAAAGTTATTAGGAACTTTAATGTGATTACATTATCTGGTATGTCATATAGAATTGAATGACATATTCTTGTGTATATAAATATACACAAATCAAAAAAACAGTTATTTTGTATAGTGTATCTGTTCTTTCTTAATTTTCTCTTTTAGACCTGATGTTGGTGCTTCTCCACACCAATCCGGATTTAGTTCTCGTTGTCTCATCCAATTACGAACCTTTCCCAGTTTCTTCTGGTCAGACTTAACTGCTGATGGTTTTTTGTAGTATTCTCTTTCTCTTAACTCTACCATTAAACCACTATCTTTAATTTTTCTTTTTAATAACCGTAAAGCGAACTCTACATTGTTGTGTTTTACTTTTACATATAACATTTATACCTCTGTGTTGTTAATCTGATTCGTTTTCACCACTCCAATTAGCATCAACATAATTGAAAAATTTAACTTTTTGTTCGTCATCTAACTCATCTGGTGCTGATACTCCCCACTTTTTAAGTGCGGATTGGAAAAAATCTTCATATGAACCTTCTTTAACTGTATCTGCTTCTAATTCATCACCATCTCTGTATGATTTACCTTCACTCGCTACATCATCTTCGGGTCCAGATTCGTGAATTTCATAATAACGACCAAGTATGTGTCCCATATCTTCATATAGACCACCCATTCTTTCTTGTAATCCTTGTGCTTCTGTCGCTACTTTCTTAAATTGATTAGAAAGACCAGTAAGGTCTTTCATATTACGATTTACCGTGATTTTATCAAACCAATCTTCTGTTTCTTGTAGTGTGTGTTGTTTTGCAGTCATTGCTAATTTAGAAAGTCTTTCTGCTAAATCTCTCAAATTACCTTCACGATAAATTTGTTTACTAAATGAATTGAAATTAGAAACTTCACCCATAAATTCTTTTACATTTACTTTTTCAGTAGATTGACCATAAACATCTTCTACTATATCAGTAAGTTTTGTAGAAGTTTTTTGGGTTCTAAATCCCATATCAAGGTTTGGAAATGCATTACGAGATACAATTCCACCAATTCCACTTTCTTTTAATAAATCTTTTAATTTTGCCATAATATTCTCCTCAGATATAAATATCTACTTATTTAATTTTCCCTAATGATTTCTGTGCTATCTGTAATAGTTTCATAGCTTCCTTTGGTTTATCATAAACACCCTCGCCTTCAGCATCGTTATGTTCTCCAATCATCCACTCAATTTCTTCTTGTGCATTTCTTAAATGATTTGAAAATGGACTTGCTACTTTTTCATTTACGGATTCATGTTTTTCATCATCTTCATCATCAATATCAATTGCCTTTTGTGTGGATTTTGAATAAGCCTGCATAGATTTCATCTCCTGTTTAATGACACCGCGAAGTTTTTCCCTTAGAGTCTCTTCCTTTTCCCACTTTTTAGCCATTTCTGGGTCGTTTGCGTACATCCATTTTCTCTGTTTGTCTGATTTAAAAGGCATTTACTTATTTTCTTTAATCCAACCAGTATTATGTTCACAAATACCTTTCAAAGTTTCAATAGCTCTGATATATTTGTTAGCGTGAGATTTCTTAACATTCTCCAATACTTCAGTTACAGGTAATTCATTTAATTCACCTATCATTTTCATAATAGAATCATTAATCATACCAACAGCTTCCATTATCTTCTGTCTTTCTTGAAGTTTCGTTGCCTTTTCTCTCAATTTACCAGATTTAACGGCATATTCTTTTTTGAATGTTTTAACATCATCAGTAAGACTACGAACTTTCTTAGCTTCGTTGATATTTTGTATTTCTTCCTGAATAATTTCTTTAATTCGTTTTTGTGTTATTTTCATTTCTAATATTTCCTTATTATTTTCTTCTTCTGGAAAAGATTTATTAACCACCAGAAAGTTTTACCTTTCCATTTACCAATAGTGTCATCTACATAAACGATGTCTTTGCCATCCATGTAAACATCCCCAACATCAAATGAATAACTTCCAAGAGCGTCAAGTAAATCCTTTAGATTATAAGTTTTAGTTCCACTGCCACTAGCTGAAAAATCTCTCATATCAAATGTTTGTTGTGACATTGAACCATATTTAAGTTTATGTTCGTTACCCCTAGCTTTTAGTCCTGTAACTAATTGCTTATGATAATTTGTATAATCACCAGGTAATGCCTTTTTAGCTTCTGTAAGTAAATCTTTTAACTTAATCATTAAAATGCTCCACTTATAGCATCATAATCACTATACATTCTTTTTGCACCAGTGAATAACATCTTATCTAATTTTTCTCTGACTTTCATCAAATCATTCATTTGGTTCATTTGGTTATGTAATACTATTAATGCTTCATAACTCTTAACTAATGGTGAGTTTTTACCGAGAAATGATTTGGCTAATTGTAATCTAGCTTCATTGTGATTATTACTATCGGTTAATCTATCAATCGTATTAATCATAGCTCCACCTAATTCTTTCTTTTCCATCATAGGTTTTTTAGAATTTTGATGTTGTTTCATCACACCACTAAATGTAGGAAGTGGATCACCAAACTCTCTCTTGGTAAACCCAGGAGAACCTTCTTTTATTAATTTTTTTAATTTAATCACGATTTAATCCTCAATTTTACAACATATTGAGTTGCATAATCATCTTCTTTGAGTAATTCTTCTCTGATTATTTTTCTTAATTGAGTTTTAGTTATTTTCATTTTATTTCTCCATTAAAGTGTATCACTCAAATTTCATTGGTTCTT
>Ga0233437_1006553_pt1 | contig 11793 bp, 8 predicted proteins | sample SI_122_August201_FD_182714 | JGI IMG/M metagenome (GOLD analysis project Ga0233437, IMG submission 182714) | Seawater microbial communities from Saanich Inlet, British Columbia, Canada - SI_122_August2016_200_MG | ecosystem: Environmental > Aquatic > Marine > Inlet | place: Canada: British... | reverse complement strand
CGAGGTGTTAATAGGATATATATCGTAACTTAAGTATCCAATTCTGAAAATTGAGCCCTTCGGGGCTCTACTCCCTTAAAGAATTCTTTTCTGTTAGCTTCACATATGCTTGTGTCAAGCCAACCATAGGTAACGAGTCGTTTCTGCCAGCTTTTTGTATGTTTTCTCGCAAGTTATTGTACGTAAGATAGCCATTTGTAGAAAGGAGGTATCCAAGTATCCACATTATCATCCTTCATCGATAGGTTCTGAAGGCCCAATTTCGAGAACTTGATTAATGTACCTATTATTGAGAAGGCTTAATAGCACCAAGAGGTGTCATCTAAATATGCTAGATGCTCAGAATGTGTTTGTTTTAATTTCAATAGAAAATTGAATGGTTTTCTTCAACGGCATAGAAATAAAGCATTGTTATGAACTGTGAAGAGGTCTAAATTCATCTTTTAGACTTATTCAAACTTGAATACCTGATGTCAACGTTGCTATGAAATTTTTATTAAATATCTCAGATGCAGGATTTGTTCAACAAAAAGAGGGGGTAGCATCGTGAAAAGAACACGTCCAACCAGCTTTCTACAAAGCGTGGTATTGATCTTATTATTCGTCACATTCTGTAACTCACAATCCCTTGACGAGCTCATTAGGGGACCATTACTTGGCTTTACTTTCACACCCGAGGTAGGAAAATTTGACATCTCGGCATCCTATGTTAGCGTCGGCGCAAATTCATTGTATGATACTGATGGTAAAGAGATGACCTACAATGATGTTTTTGATGGGTATGCGGATCCAGAGGTTTCGTTTTCAGCAATACAGGTTCGAGGGGAATACTCACTTTCCAACGTTCTGTCTTTTGGAATAGCTGCCCCTTTTATACTTGATCAAAAAATTGATTATAACCCCGCATCTGGCTATGAATCATTCTTCGAAAATGAATCTGGCGAAACAGGGCTTGGGGATATCACAATTTCTGCTTGGTACCAATTTCTCAAAGATCAAAAGATGAGTATTCAGGGGGCGTTTGGGTATCAATTAGCTACTGGCTCTTCACCGGAAGATGTTGGTCCAAATAATTTTTCATCAACCGGATCGGGTCATACAGCAATAGATGGTGGATTGAACATTGATTTTCAGGCTGCGTCAAATATTCTAATTTCGGGTTATGGGAATTATACAATGAATCAAGAAGCGTCGTTCTCGTCAGAAGGTTATTCCTGGGACGAAAAATCGGGAAACATTATCATGGTTGGTGGTAGAGCTTCCATGGCAGCATCTCCACAACTCTCTATTGGATTGCATTTTGATATGTTTATTGCTGGTGAGTCTGAGGTTGATGGTGAAAGTATTGCTGACTCAGAGTCAAAATTTACTAGACTTACACCTATGTTGGGATACAAACTGCAAACACCTGGTTACACTGCTCACATAGCGGGGGGATATATGGTTCCCTTAGGCGGTGAAAATTTTCCAAAAAGAAATGGGATAGATATTTCAATAACTGCCTTTTTTTGATTTTTGATTAAACAACATTAATAACCAAATAAATGGAAGGGATAGCAAAAATGAAAGGATTTAATCCGATACTATTCATGGGGATTGTTCTTGTATTCGTTGGTTGCGCTGTAAAGCCTGTCTTAACCCCTGTGAGTATTTTTCAGTTGGACATTGGGAAGGACGGAACTATGTATTTTGAAATGACTGATTCACATCAGCGTGTCGTTACTGCCAATCGGACCAATTTACCCGGAATTCATCACGATGTGGATGAGCTAAATTATTTACCGATGCCACTTGTACAATATTTAGAAAAAAATATAAAGGACAATTTAAAGAAGAGTCCTGGTCTTGAGTTATTAAATGTAAAAGAAGGCACCAACTTTTTAATCCATTTTGACTTACAACATATTGATGTATACAGAGAAACTTCTGGTGGAGCAGCTGCGGCCGCCATTCTAGTAGGAGGACTTTTGGGCGGTGCTTTAATGGAAGAATCCTGTATAGCTGAGTTTAAGGGTGCTGTCAGCGTCTCCGATACGAACACAGGAGAGCAAATGTGTACCTTTGCGGTTGATGTTAAAGAATCAGCATCGTTTAGGATGAATAACATTAAAAAGGGATATACTGATGCGACACAGCAGGCACTATCCGAACTAATAAAGCAAATTGTTACTGGTCTAACAAATTGTTAATTGAGGAGTCTTTACGATGCGATTAAAGTATTATTTTGTGTTACTTTTTTTCACCTCTAGTCTTTTGGCTCAGTCCTACATTGATGTGATCACATTAAAAAATGGTGACTTGATCAAAGGTAAAATTATAGAAAATGTTATTAATGACCATATTCGAGTTGAATTGCAGGGGGGGTCAATACTAACCTATAAATATGACGAGATTGAGAAAATCGGCGTAGAAACTAAATCGACAAGAACATTTAATTCTGGATCTGTTTCCACAACGCCAACCCTTTTAACTCAACCAGTGGTTGACTGTTACAACGATGGGTATACTGCAGGTCAGGCGATCAGTGGTTCAGGTGCTATGTTAGGCGGCTTTGCAGGGGGTATGGCTCTTGGTTTGATTGGGTGGGGAATATCTTATGCTATTGTAGCAAGTGGAAACCCGACACCAACATATATCGACTCGGAACAATACAAGGCGGATTGCAGAGATGATTATATACGGGGATACAAAGAGGGAGCTTTGAAAACAAAAAAATCGTCTGTCCATATAGGAGGCGCTTTAGGTACCTTGATGATAGTCGTCTTACTCAGTGGCGGATAAAATGGGGTTTGTCTCACACCCATAATTACCGCGTAACCCTTTAGTTTGCATGTTTATGGCCACCCCATTTTGAGGTGGCCATTTAATTCCAGGACAAAAATCTCATCAATCTTTTATACTATATCCTCACAATTGCAATCTTAGATGTTCGTGAATTGTGGTTCAGTTGCCATTACAGAACTGCGGCTTAGGACGATAGGTGCACACAATTAAATTTACTATCTGATTCCCAAATTGAGTTGCATTTCGAAGCTAGTGTGTTTGGCGGATCGTGCCCATTAGCGACTGATAAATTAAACTGAGCCAGATATGACCACCCCTATGTGTTGCCATTAATGATTGAGCCCTACTCGCAGTTGTCGATGAAGCACACTCAGTGATAAAGTGTAGCAATTTTTTAGCGGCGTCACTCCCAACTAAGCCCAACATCCTTCCAGACATCAACCGGCTCAGTGGATAGCTCAACTTCAATTCCGGGCATTTCGGCTTTGGTGTATTTGACTAAATCCTTGTAAATCTCAACCCGTTTATTACGGTCATACCTATACTTCTCATCGCCTTTAATTTTGGTCATATAATCTTTTGCATGACCGTGAAGATCCTTATGCCGCTTTCTAATATTTTTATCCAGATTCTTACTGCCAAATCGTAGCATTCCAATCGTTATGCGATGGAATTTTCCATGTTGATAGTTAAAATGGACTTTAATATCGTGGATTATCTTTTTGTACGTCTTCATTGAATCAGCTGCCAATATTATAGGGTCAATATTTAGGCTAACCTGATATCCCAACTTGAGTAATTGATCAGCCCCTTTCAAACGCTCAATATGGTCAGGTGGGCCTTTAACATATATCGCTGGTAGTATTGTGACTGACACCCTGATATTTTCCCCGGGCGTAAGCTGCTTAAGATTATCGAAATTGGCACTCTTGGTTCTGAAAAGCAATACAGCACCATCATTTTTCATCGTATCAGTGGAGAATAGATCCATTAAAAATTTTGAATTGTCCGTGAGATGGTCAAAGACCAATGCATCGTTGATCTCCCCGCAATTAAATTTGAATTTCTGTTTAAGATCTTTGAAATCAAATTTATCGAGATTAGCCTCGATATCTTTCAGTCTTGGGTTTTTGCTCTGACTTAGATTCTTTTTAATTTCTTCCTTATTAGCGTCAAAAAGTTGCTGGATTGGGACATCTGGTATGCTCTCAGGGATTGATTTGTTGAGAACTCCCATTAACCAGTGAACCCACTCCTGCTGGTCCCAACCAATATTGAATAGTAGTCCATGAGTTTGGGTATGCATATGCATCGCAAGCAGTGCAATCTTAACTTCCCTTAGTAATACCCCTGAATCCTGTAGATTTGTAAATATTGTTGGTATCGGTTTCTTCTCCAAGGATCCTTGGATGTAACAAAATTGACAAGAGTATGGGCACTCATTTTCCATGCTTAACGTGAATTGATACTCCTCTACAACGTCACCTACAGAAACAAATACGTGGAGAAATCTCAGGTCGCCGTGCTCTTCACGCTTACACTTCTCACGTATAATCAGAGCCTTCTTTGCATGTTGCCAAATAACTTTTTCTCTACTTTTAGCTGGAATTTGTGTGGGGAGATTTAGAATCGTCGGGTCTCCAGACTTATATGGCTTTATTACAACGTGTGGATTCCCTGTCTTAACACGATCAACTATCCGATTCGCAAGTGCTGAATTTTGTCCAGCTTCAATGCCCAATATTTCTGGAAACAATTTTGACATCTACCTCTCCTCAATTTGACTATTACTTATAAATATTGTGATCGTTTGAAAATCCACATCTATCTAACTCATTATCACCATGTTATGTAGGCTTCACTAATTATGCTTCACCATCATCCATAGTTTAACAATGCCCACATCTGTCTATTATACAGCGAGTTACACTGATTGTAGCCTATTTCACAATATTTATTATTTAAGGTCAACACTTCTTAATCGACCATCGGTGTCAAACATCGACTTCATTACTTCCGTAGCATCCGGATCTTCAACCAGCACCCTCTTGTCCTTCATAGTAAATATTTGATATGCAGCACCATTCTTTTCACTCCAGGCTCTGCCAAGAAAATCTGCTGCTTCACCATCTATCAATTTCTGTATATCTCTATCAAATTGTTTACGCTTTGCTTTAGTTATGAACTCCCGGCCTACAAGATTTGATGTTGGCTGATCTGAGATGATCACTTCAATATTTTTATTTGCCATATTTATGCCCTATCCAAATTTAATCGTGCTGGGGTAATAGTAGAAAACCACTGTACGCTTGCGCTCTGTTTTTAATTGCTTGATGCGCGGGGGTTCTTTCTTCGAAAGTAAATACCCTAACTGCTTTAATTTACTTAAATGACTAATTAGAACTGCCTGTGAGAGCCCCAAATCAGCCCCTAGAGAGCTCTGAGTATAGTTTATGGGTCTTTGCCCATCTTTAGTCTTTATAAGGAGGTGAAGGAGCGTGCGAAGCTCTGCACCAAACCCTTCCAGAATTGGTTCAGCGATAAAGGTCTTTGGGAAACGGACATACCCATCTTCATTGATATGGGATCGGCCAATTTTCGACTCTTCTAACAGGAAATTCTTAGTTTTCCGAGGGCTCTTCTTAGACGCTTTAATCAAATTCTCAAGATCGACAACGCTGACCAGGAATGTTTGGCCCAATTCGGTGAGGGCATCCTTTTCTTTTTTCTTCTTTTTCAATTTTGCGGCTCTGATTCCGTCTTCTGACTCCTGCATCTTGTGAACAGCACCAGTGATCAGATCTGAAAGCTTGGTTCCCTCAATTATGGCAACATCTATATCACGATTACCGTCGATTAACGACATATCAACTTTGTTTAAGCTTTGTTGCATGAGACCTAGTATAGAATCTCTTTCTTTCGCTGTGGTAAAGCCTACCACAATGTCTGATACTGGATATTTCATGACTCTATCAAATTGTTTGGAGGAAATACCTTGATTTAGAGTGGCGAGGACATGATGAAATCCATTTTGATAGCATGTGAAAAAGTCAAAGATCCCCTTTGTGAGTATTAGTTGTTTCTTGCGTTTGATTGCTTCCTGGATGGCTTCTTTCTCTTCTCCCAATAGTGTATTTGCTACAGCCTGCCTGAGCCAGCCGGTATTGAAGTATTTTCTTTTATAGCTGTCGGAAACATACCTCCCATGAAACCCAAGGAAATCCATTGTTTTGGAATATACAGGCACAACCACACTTGACCGGAAGGGTAGATATTTGGGATCGCCCGACCTTCTAGCAATAAAGAGATCTACAAATATTGATCGGATTTGTTCTTTTGAAAACGATGTACTTGAGAAGAAGCTAACCAAATTTTCGAATGTACCTGGGGATCCAATTGCAAAATCTTTATCAAGCAGTAAGTAATCGATACCACGAGATTCAAGATAATCTGTTACTTGAGATGGCCGCCCTATTGTCATCCTATCTGTGACCGTCTTGGCAAATCTCTCAAGCCTTTTCAGGTAATTAGATTTGTATAACCCAAGATTTTGGCTCTTCATTTTCACATGAGTTATTGCTTCGGTAAGACTGCAGCTATTCTCGAGTGCTTCCCAGGTTAGGACATTCCCGTGTGTAGGCTTGATGCCTAATAAATTGCCCTCCGCATTGGCAATATTGGACCTGACCCATGTATTTTCATATTCTACCCCTGTTCCTAGATGCAGGTCAGGATCCTGGGTACAAATTCTTTTTGTGCCCACCATCTGGAAATCGAGCTGATAAGCGTCTTTTAAATACTCTTCCAGACCAATGGTATGCTGAAAGATAAATGCCTGATACGCTGTAGTTCTCAAAGAGGGATATCCTCAAAGGGGATGACTTTTATATCACCATCCTTGTTTTGCACTATTATCCCCTCATCACTAACCCTGAACACATTCCAACCTTCCTGGAATTGATCGCCAATGGCGTAGGTATTCCTTGGGACTGACAATGCATCATCGAGGTCACTACTATCCCTGGAAAAGGCAGATTTTGTGGGGGTTGATTTAAGTAAAGCTGTTAAAAATAATTTTGTCAACTCTTTGTCAAGCAATCCGTGACGCTCCAGACAGAAGGGCGGAGTTAAAATGCAGGCTGGGCATCCATCTATGCAGGGGCAATTCTGCAAGCGTTTCAAGGATGTTTCCAGCAACCGCTCGATATTGTCATTGATTGCTTGGGCAAGCCCAATCCCTTTTTGCTGAGTCTCGTATATTATCGCTGATGGCGCATTAGTGTGAGGATCCTGTCCAGAAGATGCTCCAGCCAGATCGGACCAGTCACAATAGCCCATCTCCCTAATAGATCTAATTAGTACGTGTTCGATTGTGTGTAATATTATAAATATGCTATATGGGCCAACTTCAGGATAATCACTTATGATTTTTTTCCAATCATGCTCAGCACCAGGTAACGGCGATAACCAGAAACCTGAGACCTTCTCTTTTGGCCATTTATCTGGATACTGAATCTGTTTGAATTGCTTCAGATCTGGAAATAATTTATGCCTAAGATTATAGGCTGGAATAAGTTTTTCCAGTTCCATTTCACCATACCCAATGACAATAGATTGAGAACCATATTTCAGAATTGACTCTTGGGCAGCTTGCTCTTCAATCCTCACATCAATTTCAGCAAAGGGTGTAGTGAACTCATCTGACTGTAGAAGATTTTCTAAGGTAAATACTCTCTCTTTATAATCTCTATGTTTGTACTTGTACGGTGTTCCATCAATCTCAAACAATGCTCCTGGATATAGATCCCTGTATGCTCTATCGAAATCAATTTCACCAATTTTATTGCCAGTTTCATCTTCCAATGTGTAGGGATTTGGATTCCCTCCCCGAATTAGTATTCTATGGTAAGCCCACCATTTATCAATACTCTTGTCAATCGCTCTCCAGTTTGCCTTATCCTTTACATCCTTTGCGCGCATCCCTTCAAAGTATCCACAATTCAAATGTTGTTTTCGAATTTCAGAATTCATAGGGTCGATGATGGGGCTATCTGGATTGTTACGACTACTCAGAAAGTGTTGAGGATTTGCAAAATGGTAATTATCGAATGCAGTCCCATTGTTGATCATGAGTACAACAGCAGGTTTATCAGCTTTTCTACCAGCACGACCTATACGCTGCCATATTTCATTATTTGTTGGGGGAATTCCCAGGAGGATACAGGTGTCTAGAGTTCCTATATCTATACCGAGCTCCAATGCATTGGTGGAGAAAACAATCTTAATGTGACCTGATTTAATTCCAGCCTCAATGTTACGTCTCGCTCCCCTTGAATATCCGGCATGATATCCTGACACAATTTGATCTGGCGTTATTTTAGCCGGGAGATTTCTTGCATTTTTATCGTTTAAAGGTTGTGGTCCCATGGTTTGTTCTAGGATGAATTTCGCGTGATTAGCAAGGATATCTGCCTCTGACCTGGAGTTCACAAATACGATCACCTGGTGATTATTGAGCGCAAACTTTACTGCTTCTTGTACAGCAATACTTGGAGGAGTAATTAATGGAACATTATCTGCATCTAACTTAGGTTCGATCATTGCCAAATACTTCTCACCCTGACCGGCACCTGATTTGTCAATTAAGTGAAATTTATTCCCCGTCATTTTTTCTGTAAATGGCAGTGGGTTGTCTATTGTAGCACTCGTACACACAATTTGAGGAGCCGCTCCAGCAGACTTGACTACATGGAGAAGCCGAGATATAACATTCGATACATTAGATCCAAAACTACCCTTATAGATGTGGATCTCATCGAGTACGATCAATTTTAGATTTTTAAAGAAATTATTCCACTGGGGGGCAGTGTATAAAATACTGTGATGCAATTCATCTGGGTTGGTGTATAAAACATTAGGTGGATTATTTTTAATCGCCTTCTTTCTATCTTGGTCTGTATCACCATCAAATACTGCTTGGGAGACTTTCCCATTTGTCAATCGCTCAAAGTTCCCAAATTGGTCGTTCGCTAATGCTTTCATAGGGAATATGAAGATTGCTGTGGCATCTGGATCAGCCAACACCTGCTCAAAAAATGGCAACATATACCCCATGCTTTTGCCGGAGGCAGTTGGCGTCACAATAACAAGGTTTTCACCTTTCTGGTAGTGGTCTAATGCTTCAGCCTGATGTGTATATAATTCGAAAGGTACATGCTGTTTTAATTCATCAGACAGGGGCTGTTGAGGAGCTTGATAGCTAGCTGATTCCCCCTCAAGATGTTGGTCCCAAACTACTGTTTTATCTGGTTCATTTTTTATGTATGAGATATACTGTTCAAATGTTGTCCAGCCTTCACCTGTCATCGGCTGTTTTTGCTGGCTTCCCTGTCCACCCGCTGATTGCTTTAACTGATCATAACATAGATTAACTTGAGTGATCTTCTCGTGGGCCTGAATCTTTTTATCAGGATCTTGGAATTTATCGGGATGGTGCTGTTTGGCCAGCTCCCTGTATCTTTTTTTGAGAGCGTCCTCATTGAAAGGAGAATTTATCCCGAATAATTGTTCGCAGTCTGAAGCCATAGATACTATCCCATGATGTAGTTGATTGTTCGCCACCAAGGTAGGCAGAGAAATATTTTCTACAAACGTCGGTTTTTAGCAGATTGGCCACTATTCTAATCATTGTGGATATAAGACTACAAAACAAACAATGTGGTTTCATTAGATTACAAAGGTATTTTGAATCCTAAAACAAGGGGTATCCAATATGTCCAAGCCGGATCGCAATCTGCAAAGTTTGATCGAAATTCAACTTGATCATCATATTCATGAAGGTAATTATGATTCTGTTCATGGAGCTCTAACTCTCGCAACACGGGAGAGGATGGATTCTTCCTTTGTCATCGGAAAATTTATCGAGTTAGCAAAATTCTATAGGTCACAAAAGAGGTTACATGAAAGTATCACACTTTTAATCACGGCTTTGGATCTTAGCCCATCCACACTTGATATCTTAAGTATCCTCGGTTCCTCGATTGCACTCTATCTTGAACAATACGGCAGTGAATTATGTGATGAAGATTTACGATGGACTCGTACCGCCATTGAAATGCTCTACTCTATCAATTATGGGCCTACTGGAGGTCATCACCAGATTGAGAATAATCGCGAGATTCAAAAAGCAAATACTGTCCTGGAATCGCTCAAGATCCAGAATGATGGTAAAGCTGAGAGCAGCCACACACACTTTCTTTCCTCATTATCACTTAAACAGTATCAAAATCTAACACCTGAGGAGCGCAAACAAAAAGTATCAGAGATCTTTGCAAGGAAGCTGCTTGAACTAGAAAAAGCCAAGAAGAGCAAAGGAGAGAAATCCGATGCCTAGAAAGGACGAGACCAAATCTAAAAAAGCTCCGCTCGAAACTAAACGCGCTGGAATCTATTGTCGAGTGTCAACTCGAGGCCAAGGTGAAAGCGGAATTTCACTGCAAAATCAGGAACGGAGGTGCCGCAAATACTGTGAGTCACAGGACTATGTAGTAGTTGATACGTTTATTGATGTTGCATCTGCAAAAGATCTTAAACGGCCAGAGATGCAAAAGTTGCGGAATGCAGCGAGGAGCAATAAAATAGATGTAATTATTGCCCTCAAACTTGATCGAATATCAAGAGTTCCTCGTGACTTTTACAATTTGATTGAAGAACTAAATGCATTGGATAAAGGGGTAGTAGTCGTTGACGACCAATGGGACACCACGACCCCTGTTGGTAGAATGCTTGTTGGGATCCTTATTCAATTTGCGGCTTTTGAACGCGAAATAGGTGCTGAGAGGACAAAAGCTGCGGCTAGACAACGTGCCCTATCTGGTCTTCCAGGTGGAGGAGTAGCTCCTCTGGGATATGACCGTGTTGAAAAGGAATTTCATATTAACGAACAGGAAGCAACCATAGTCAGAAGAATTTTCAATGAGTACTTGTGTGGGATAGGACCATTACGAGTTGCACAGGGCTTGAATGAGGACGGATTCAGAACTAAAAAGCACTATAGTGAGGATGGTTCCTTCCGGAATGGTGGAAAAAACTTCAACGAGAAACACATACATACTTATATCACAAATTGCATTTATTGTGGCAAAATTCATTTCAATGGAGAGATGTTCCCTGCGATACATGAACCTATCGTTACCATTGAGACCTGGGAAGATGCCCAGAAGATTGTTCGAGCTAACCGCGATAAAAAAAATCTTGGCAGTTCCATTCGCGATCAGCATGTGTTGGCAGGATTAATAACTTGTGGCATCTGCGGTGATATAATTAGCGCTACTGGAGGTACTGGTAAAACTGGTAAGGTTTACCATTATTATCAGTGCCTTAGTTCTAGATCCCCCGGAAAAAGGAAAACCTGTAATTGCAGACCAATACGGACTGAGCATTTAGAAATGGCAGTGGTCGCGATGATTAAGGAATTAGCTAACACTAAAGATTTCCTGGCATCTATTGAGAAGGAATTTATTTCCACTTTAGCTGAAGAGGGTCTCGACGAACTCAAGCAAGATCTTCAGACTACATCGAATTCGATAATTGATCTAGAATCAAAAATTAAGAATCTTATTGAGATTTTAGCGAAGGGCACACTAGATGACTCTACCCCCATTGAACAGGAACTAGACTCTCTAAACAAACTTAAGCGGGAACGCAGTTCATATAGAGATCAAATTAAGCAAGAACTTCTTCTCAAGGAGTCCCCTACCCCGAATACAGATGCCCTACTTAGTCTTTATCAGGAGTTCTCTGAGTTATGGGATAATTTCACAAGAGCTGAACAACGAAATGTGTTAAATTTGTTAATCGATGGAATAGAAATCAACTATCCTAAAGGTAGCGATAAAGGTGAGATAATATTGTACTTATACCACGAACCCCCGGTAAAATCTTTGCATGAAATTACCGAGGGTTCGCATTTATTCTCTGTATTGCTCCGGAGGAGAGATTTGAACTCCC
>Ga0233437_1006551_pt1 | contig 11801 bp, 8 predicted proteins | sample SI_122_August201_FD_182714 | JGI IMG/M metagenome (GOLD analysis project Ga0233437, IMG submission 182714) | Seawater microbial communities from Saanich Inlet, British Columbia, Canada - SI_122_August2016_200_MG | ecosystem: Environmental > Aquatic > Marine > Inlet | place: Canada: British... | reverse complement strand
TGCGCCGAGTATCTTTTCCTCCATCTCCTTAAGCTCGGGCGTGACAAATCGCTCGCAGTTTGCAAGCGTCTGCTTTCTTATATAGCGATACGGCACAAGCTCCAAATACGATTTAGTTACCTCGATATAGTACCCAAAAACCTTGTTGTAACCGATTTTCAGCTTTTTGATGCCCGTTGCCTGCTGCTCGCTGGCCTGCAGAGATGCAATCCACTCCTTGCCGTTGCGCGATGCGACTTTCAGCTCGTCGATCTGCGCGTTATAGCCCTGCTTTATGATGCCGCCGTTCGTGATGCCGATTGGCGGGTTTTCTTCTATCGAGACTTCGAGCAGCGCGTGAATGTCCTCCATAACGTCAAGCTCGCCGTGCAGCCGCTGTAAAAGCGCACTCTGACAGTCGGAAAGCACACTTTTGAGCGCAGGTAATCTAATTAGCGAAGCCTTTAGCGCAAGGCAGTTTCTGGCGTCAAGCGACGCGTAGGATATGCGCGATATCAACCTTTCAAGATCAAACACGCCGTCAATCGCGTTTTCGATGTCGTCCATTAGCCGCAAGTCTTTTTTCAACTCTTGCACCGCATTCAGCCTCAGCTCGATTTGGCTGCGGTTTTGCAGCGGTTCGTTTATATATCGCTTAAGCAGCCGCGCGCCCATAGCCGTTCGCGTTTTGTCGACTACGCCAAACAGCGATCCTCTAACTTTTCCTTCTCTCAGCGTTTTGGTCAACTCTAAATTCGCTCTCGTAAAAACGTCAAGTGCCATAAACTCCTGTTTGTTGTTTACTTTGATAGTGTTGATGTGAGCGAGCGCGTTCTTTTGCGTTTCTCGCAAGTAATCTATCAGTGCTCCGCCGGCGCATATGCCTATGCTGTTTTCGGCAAGTCCAAAGCCGGCCAGATTAAGCACGTTGAAATGTGACATCAGCGAGTCTGCAGCCGTATCCTTCTCGTAAGTGAACGCAGGATATTCGCTGATATAAATGCTTTGCTCGGCTATCATCGGAGCTAAAATGTCCATAAGAGCCTTGTCACTCTGCGCATATATAATCTCGCTGGGCAATATTCTTGAAATTTCGCTGATAACCTGCGAATAATCACCATCGGCTGTAGTATCGCCGATATAAAAATCACCTGTGGACACATCGGCGTATGCGATACCGACTTTATTTTCCTCGGTGAACACAGACACAATATAGTTGTTTTCCGTCTCGCTGAGCATAGCGTTTTCTATCACCGTGCCGGGCGTGATGATGCGCACGACGTCGCGGTCTACAATGCCTTTAGCCGCTTTGGGGTCGCTCGTCTGCTCGCAAATGGCTACTTTGTAACCCTTTTTAATCAACGTGTCTATATAGCTTTGAACCGCGTGATACGGAACGCCCGCCATAGGATAATCGTGACGTTTTGTTAGTGTTAGTCCTAATTCTTTTGAAGCGGTCGCAGCGTCTTCAAAGAATAATTCATAAAAATCACCTAGCCGATACAACAGCAAACAATCCTTGTGCTTCTCTTTGATTTCTATATATTGTCTCATCATTGGTGTAAGTTTTGCCATATATCCGCTCCAGTTTTGTTTTTACAATTATATCACAAATATCTGTTGTTGTTGTTTTTTTTCGTGTTTTGCACTATAATTTTTTTATTAGAGCTTTGAAGGGATAACATGAGAAAAATTATTTTAGGTTTTAGCGTTTTCATCGTTTTGATTTGTGCTTCTTGCGCAGATGCGCAGGTGTACTATGGGCTGAGTGACAACAACGCTGTCTCGCAGCGCTACACTGTGTACATTGACAATATGGAGCTGCCTGCGCGCACATATGCAGATTCGATTAAGAGCTTTTGGGAGAGCAAAGGCATTGACACTCAAATTGAATTGCAGGACGAGGGCGTGCTAATAGTCGGCAAATCAGCAGTAATTTACGAGGATAGAGCTATTGCCACCAAAAGATTATCCGATTTGCTGACAGCGGACGATTCTCTGCTGACAAATGTCGTTTTTGAGTATACACCAAGCTATGAGAGCGATACATTTTACCTCAGCGCTTCCATTACAATTGATGACGTAATCCGCCAAAACGAGATTCAAGACATCCCTGATCAGGATTTGGACGAGCTTCTTATGAGCGCACAAAATGGTACTTATACTTTCAGCGTTTCGCTTCCCGGCGAGATCGAGTCTACCAATGCGGATGAAATAGATGGGCAGAAGTGTACTTGGAATTTAGTGTACGGTGATACGACTCAAATTAATCTGCGAGCAATTATCGTCAATACGGAAAATATACTTGCTTATGAGCAGCTGCAAAAAACGCAAAGTCAAAGCGACATGTTTGTGCGAATCGGCATCGCTGCCGCCGGCGCTTTTGCGCTTGCGCTTGTTTTGATATTCATTATCAGGCGTGTGAGAAACAGGCGAGCTTAAAACTCGACAAAGAAAAACTCTGAGGCGATGATTCGCCCGTCCGGCAATACGATGTGCAGCCGGAAGTATCTATCCTCGTCAGTAACGGTATTGGAGTACGTTAATAGGGTGCTTCCGGACACTCTTGACACGGTGCCAACTCGTGCAATCGGCTTCTCGTTTCCATAGAGCGTTTTTATCGGCGAAAAGATGTTATAATCCTTGTCAAAGCATACTAGCGTGTACAACACATCTTTGCCGCTGTATACATTATCCCATGTTATATCATAATACGTGTTACCGTATGAGCTTCTTTTCTTGATTTGCAAATTGAAATCGACCGTTTCAAGTGGCTCCATTTCGTTCTGTGCGTCAATAAACGAAAAGTAATAATCACGCAGCGATTCAACCTGCTCTGCAAGCGGAACAAACAGGTTTTCCTGCGGGAACACGTTGGAGGTTGTTTGATCAGCCGTTGCAAAATAGTCCTCGCCGTCGTTGGAACGAAGCGCATCGTAGATGTCCATGTAGAACTTGACTTGCTTCGCGTTTTCGCTTCCAAGCAGCTGCACATAGTCTTCTGCCGCAAGCTCAAATATACTCCATTGGTGATTATTAAGGTATTCCTGTTGGTTACTAAAAAATATCGGATGTCCAAAATCGGCAAAGTTACGCAATTGATAGTATTGCGAGTTCAACGCACCTTCCTCGTCAGCCAAAAAGTAAAATATCGTGTAATGGTGTCCGTACTCGTGCGCTATCGTTTTGGCCGCCTGCTCTATGGTGTCATATTCGTCCATGCCGAACAGCTCTATCACACTCTGCTTTGACGAAAACCCGTACTCGAGCGAGCTTGGAGCCAGCAGCGGCACGTCAAAAAACACCATGTAGCGCTCTTGCGTGGTAGAGTGCGTGCCCGCTACGATGCTGTCGGCTGTGCCCATCGAAGAAAGCCCCGGCTGCACAACAACCTTAGAAATGTAGTTGATTTCGTCACCGTGCGTGTTCTTTAGCAGCTCGTCATAGATCTCAATCAACCGACTCCCCTGCCATTTATCGCTGTAACTGATAATCGGAAAGCCAATGGGTGTGATGTATATACCATCGCCAAGCTGCTCTCCTGTTGTCTCCTTAACGGAAATGCCAACTGCTTGCGCAGCGCTTTCGCTTTGTGCTGACAGCATTTTTACCGAATAATCCTCAGTATCTATCTCGTTCATTCTTTTCGCCGTGTTGTTGCTTTTCACATAGTAATAGACACCCGCACCAACCACTAATGTTAGCAGCACAATGAGCGCAATAATAATTATTATAACTTTTCTGCTCCTGTAGTAGTTAGGCATCTGTCATTTCCTCGCCAATTTTCTCTCCGTACAGCGTGTGCACTTTCACTTTGTTAATCCTCACGTTTACAATCTTGCCTATGTCCGATGTTTCGCCTAAGAAGTTTACCGTTTTCGCTGTACGTGTGCGTCCGCCGACCTCGCCATCAGTGCGTTTTCTGGCACCGTCTACCAGCACCTTTACGATTTGTCCGTCATAAAGACTGTTCTTGTCCCTCATGCTGCTTTTAATCACTACGTTCAGCCGCGCAAGACGCTCGCTCTTTGTGTCTTGATCAAGATGATCGCTCATGTCTGCCGCCGCGGTACCCGGTCTGCTCGAGTAAACGAATGTGTACGCCGAGTCAAAGCCTATCTGCTCCGCTAAATCCATCGTCTGCGAAAACTCCTCTTCCGTCTCGCCCGGAAACCCGACAATAATGTCGGTGGTAATCGAGATGTTTGGCACTCGCGCTCTAAGCTGCTCAGTGAGTCCTATGTAATGCTCGCGCGTGTAGCGGCGGTTCATGCGAGTGAGAACGCTGTTGCTGCCCGATTGCACAGGCAGGTGTATGTGCTCGCACAGACTTGGCAAATCGCCGTAGCAAGCAAGCAGCTCGTCTGTTAAGTCTTTTGGGTGCGACGTCATAAACCGCAAACGTTTAACGTCGGTCTGCTTGTCAATCTCGCGTAGTAACTGTGGGAAAGAGAGGTCGTTTTGCAAATCCGTGCCGTACGAGTTCACGTTTTGCCCGAGCAGCGTTATCTCTTTTACCCCTTCGCTGCAAAGTGTTTTGACTTCCCGGAGGATATCGGCAGATTTTCTGCTGCGCTCCGCCCCCCGCACATATGGCACTATGCAATACGTGCAATAATTGTTGCATCCGTAAATAATGTTGACGTATGCGCTGCCGTTGCTTTTGCGCTTGGTGGCCACGCCTTCGTTTATACTTGCGTCCTCGTCGGTGTACGCCGCCCTTTTGCCGTCTATCATAACATCGTGCAACATGTCGGGCAACATATGAATCTTGTTCGTGCCAAAAACGATATCGACAAACTTAAAGCGCTTTTGCAGCCCCTCTGCAGTATCCTTCTGCTGTGTCATGCAACCGCAAACGCCGATTATCGCGTTTGGTTTTTTGTCTTTGTGACGCTTTAGCGCGCCTATATTGCCGTAAAGTCGCTCTTCTGCGTGCTCTCTGATACAGCACGTGTTGAAAAGTATCAGATCAGCGTCTTTTTTGCTTTGTGCATGGCAGTACCCAATCGATTCCAAGATGCCACAGATTTTCTCGCTGTCGTGGGTGTTCATCTGGCATCCGTACGTTTCTATAAAATATGTTAGATTATTCTGCACTATTTTTGCTTTTACCGTCTCTATCAATGAACTCGTGGTTTCCTTTCTACTGTAGACTAAAAGTCCTTAATTACCGTTTCCTTTGCTTCCGATTCGTTACATATATCAATCATGCGTACCATCTGCGCAGACCAGTTTATATCAACTGCTTTGTTTTCCTCGCCGTTTAGACACGCCACAGCTTCCTTGAACTGATGCTTGTACATCTCGCTGTTCTCGTACAAAAGCGGTGCTTCTTTAAACTGTTCGTTATCGACGCTATAGAACACGCCGGAGCGTGGACAATCGCCCACCATTACGCGGATTACGCCGTTCTCGCAAAACACATCTGTACCGCCGAGCACAGGACCGCTATACCCCGAGAAGCTGAAGTTATACGTGAACCCGTCGTTGTCGCTTCCGCTGATGGTGTATGCCGAAATGCACTCCTGCTCGGGTATGCAGTAAGACAGCTGCGCGTACAGCGATTTGGGGTCGGGCAGAGCACCTTTAAGAAAATATACGCGATCGAACTGATGCACGCCGTAGTTTATCATCGGACCGTTGCCGGAGATTTCTTTGCTCAGCATCCAGTCTGCGCGCTCGTCGTGGTAATAGAAAATGCTCATTGTGTCGTCTATGTGGTGCACCTTGCCAAAGTCCATAGTGTCCATCAAGTGCCGCGCTGTCGCCATGCTCGGGTTATAGCGCTGGGTGTGGCAGACACAAGCTTTGATGTTGTTTTTCTCAGCCAACTCTTGTATGACTTCGCACTCCTCAAACGTCATCGCAAGCGGTTTTTCGATGATAACGTCAACTCCGGCGTTGGCGCACGCTTTGAACGAGTCTAAATGAAGGTCGTGCGAGAGCGTGATGAGCACAGCATCGAGGTTTTCCTTCGCAATCATCTCGTTATAGTCGGCGTAGAACAACGCGTCTTTTATGCCTAGTTTGTCTGCCAGCGCCTGCGCCCTGCTAACAGTCCTGTTTGCGATTGCGACCACTTCCACATCGAAATTCAGGATAGCTTCGAGGTTGACACCGGCTATCATACCGGCTCCGATTGCGCCCAATTTAATCATGATGTCTACCGCCTTTTCAATAATGTACGAGCTCTTTTTTACTCTTATTTGCTACTTTGTGATACTAATTATATAACTACTGTGATAATATATCAATGACAATATATTTAGTATTTGGTAGCGCGCTTTTAACCGCAAAATCACAATAGCACAAAATACAGCGTAATGCGTAAATATCTGTTGACATTGACCCGATAATATTGTATATTATACTTCGTTGCAAAAACTTAGACGGGGTGTAGCGCAGTTTGGTAGCGCACATGGTTTGGGACCATGGGGCCGGAGGTTCGAATCCTCTCACCCCGACCAGTATGCGCAATATATGTGGCCCCTTGGTCAAGTGGTTAAGACACCGCCCTTTCACGGCGGTAACAGGAGTTCAACTCTCCTAGGGGTCACCAATTTTTATTTAATAGTGACAAAGTATTTGGGGCCTTAGCTCAGCTGGTTAGAGCAATCGGCTCATAACCGATCGGTCCGGGGTTCGAGTCCCTGAGGCCCCACCAGCAGGCTTGCCTGCAAACAATCACGTGGCCCGGTAGTTCAGCTGGTTAGAACGCTAGCCTGTCACGCTAGAGGTCGAGAGTTCGAATCTCTTCCGGGTCGCCATAAAAACACGCGGTGTGAAAGCCACCGCATTACGTGCCTCGGTAGCTCAGTTGGTAGAGCAATGGACTGAAAATCCATGTGTCGACAGTTCGATTCTGTCCTGAGGCACCAAAGTATTTTGCTGATGTAGCTCAATTTGGCAGAGCAGCTCACTTGTAATGAGCAGGTTGCGGGTTCAAGTCCCATCATCAGCTCCACACGCTTAGCGTGTTTTTTGGAGGGATTCCCGAGTGGCCAAAGGGAGCAGACTGTAAATCTGCCGTCTACGACTTCGGTGGTTCGACTCCACCTCCCTCCACCAGAAACGAAAAGCACCCCAAGGGGTGCTTTTTTCGTTTCTGATTCCGGGAGGTGGAGTCGAAGCGAACGGTATGCGTAGCATAAAAAACGTGCCAGTGGCACGTTTTTAGTGAGGTGGCTTTTGTTTAGTTTTTGGTTATATTAACGCTCAGGCGTGGGCAGTTTGGTCGGGTTTAGGTTAGCGTAACCTCCCTTCGCTCCCATAATCCTTAAAGTTTATTTTTTAATCAAACCATTCGGATTTGATATTCCATACAACTTCTTTTGGTAACAAACTTTCATTACTATAGCAAAGCGTGCTCCTTGGATCAGCCATATTATATTCGCTTTTATATGTATTGGACCAAGTTGGCAAATTTTCAGTCGGTTGGAGTTTTAAAATTATCCTCATTAGAAACTTCCAAGAAATACTTCTAATCTCATGTAGATGTTTCATGACAAGATCCACATCTTTTTTTAATAGAAGTGCTATATCTCCATGAGCTATTTTCCCACGGATTTGATGTAAAGAAGGTTCGTTATCCCCTGTTTTGTCAAATAATAATTGAACCTCTTCGCTATTTTCTCCGAGCACTAGTTCAGCAATTTTTTTAGTGTTTCCGGTAATACTAGTAACATATTTCAAATATGCTTCTTGAACAAAGCGAATAGGATTACTTTCATAGAATTGCTCATGTAAATCCTGAATACCTTTTTCTCTTCTTTCCTTACGCAATCCCTTATTTTCACTTTGATAGTTTAATCCAAAAACGACATCACCACGCGCTATAGCTGATGCGACGCTTTCTAAAGCTATATAATAGCTTAGGAAGCTTATTAGAATATTCTTTGTTGTTCTGCCTTTTACGTACCAATCCAAAGCATAGCTTAATACGAAAACTTCTTTCTCATCGCTAGACATTTCTTTCAATACCATGTCTAGTATTGTCAAATCATCGTTTGTTGGAATTGCTAAAGCTTCCATATTTTCAGCTATTTTGTACTTAGTTCGCCAATCAATAGAAACACGATATGTAAAACCAATAACGTTTAATGCATATCTTATCCCGTTTAGTTGCGTTTCTATTTCCTGGATACTACCTGTCTCTAATTCTACCCATCCATCGTAGATTTGTATTGTACTGTTTGAACTCTTTTCATTATTCTCTTTTAGGCACTTATAAAGATGGAACTTTTCTCCTAGATGTGTAAACTCCAAAGGTATTTCTAGAGTCGTGCGAACGATGAATTCTATTACTCTATGACCAGTACATAGCATATAAAAGTAAATACCTTGCACATCTTGGTCTTCTGATACTAATTTTGCTTCTTTAATAAATTGTTCTGAATCTCCAGGAAAGAATAAAGGTTTCCACTCACCATGCTTATTGAATTTTCCTGGGAGCCCAATTTCATATAATCTTTTATTTTCAACCATATATTCTTTTTTCAATTCACTAACGTTACCTAAATAGAAACTCACTGTTTTGCCTGAAAAAACATTAGAACATGTCGTATTTTCTAGATTTCTAATATAGTGAGCTGAAGTGCCATTAGAAAAATACATTTTAAATCCATTTAATCTATAAACCTCATCAATTAATAATTCTATTACTTCGAAATTTTGTCGTTTGAAGAGTCGTTGATTATTCTTATATTTCAACCGCATTTCAAAATATAAATCAATAAAAACTTTTATAAATTCTCGAAGTTCTTTTAAAGCCCCTTCCAATTCTTTTGATTTCTCAAATGAAAAATCAGATTGCAAATAATCTAATACATCTTGATTGAAAACTTTCTCCATTATTTGTTGCAGTTTTACCTTGTCAGTTTTCTTAATAATATTAACTAGTTCGCAGACTATCTCAAAAGGAGTTGCCTCGATTAATTCTAACGAATCTTTTCTTAGAAGATGAAAAAATGGATTGCAATCAAAAAATCTTTTATTGGAACAATTAATTAAGTTTACCAATACTAAAAAAATATCACTACTTAATGCTAATTTACAAGTGTTAAAAAAAGCAATGTTCTTAACTTCATTTTTATCCAACTTATCTAAGCCTAATTTCAGGGAAATAAGATTGTCTTCTCCTTCTCCCATTCCAGAAACTCTCACTAACGTATAAATGAATTCAATCCTTCCATTATCGCGTGCCTGATTAAAAAGCCCGTCTAATTCAGTTTCATAAAAATTACTCATATTCGCACTTCCTTTAAATCGTATAGTTGAATATTAACATATAGATAAGCAATGCTAATAGCATTTTGCCTATTTCACTCCGCGCCCTCCCACTCTTCTCGCAAAATCGCATAATACAGCTCGTCCTTATACTGCCCGCGCGATAGCCTGCTTTTGACAAAATACCCTTCTCTGCGCATACCGTTCTTTTCCATCACGCGGTAGGAGCCGACATTTTCGCTGTCGCAAGCCGCATATATTCTGCGCAGACCCAGTTGCTCGAAGCCGTGTTTGATGAGCATTTGCGCGATAAGAGTGCCCAGCCCGCGCCCCCAATACTCCTTGCGAATAACCCAACCGACCTCTGCTTCGCTGCCGTCCGCATCAATCATTATGCTGCATCCGCCAATGTGTTTGCTGTTTTCGTTTAACTCAATCGCATAATTGTAATTTCTAAGCGGTACTTCGCTGTAATCTTCTATTGCTTTTTCAATAAACGCTTTTGTATCATCGCGCGAATCCGTTGCAAAAAGTAAATACTTTGCGTTCTCACCGTCGCTTATATAGGAATGAACTGTTTCAATATCGTCCATTACAAATGGTCGTAGTGTCAGTTTTTCTGTGCGTATAGATTGCATGATGTCCTCCAAAAAATATTATTGTATCCCAAGCAGATTTGCTGCGTTGTCGTAGAATATGCCCTCTACCTCACTGTCGCTCAAGCCGCTCTCTTTGATGGCGTAAACGAGCGCACGCAGGCTCTCAAGCCCTTGATGCATCGTCATTATATTGTCCGGCAGGTTCCCACCGTCAACAGTATTGTTTTGCAGCGAGAACACGAAGTCTCCGAGCCCGACAAATCTGCCGTGTCGCACCGAAATCGGGAAGTCCGTCCCCCACATGAACCTGTTAGCAGCGAATAGCTTGAACATGTGCGTTAACGCGAGCCCTTCGCACAACGCAGACGTGTCGAAGTAGATGTTGTCGATATCGGTATAGTACTTCGCGCCGTTTAATGTGTTATAGACGTTGAAGCTGCAACCGCAATGCGCCAAAATCAGCTTCATGTTAGGATACTTTTTGCAGATTTCGTGAATGTCACGTATGTTGCCAGCGTCGCTGAGCGCGCCGTGCTTTTGTATATGCAGAGTAATGACAAGCTCGCGCTCGTGCGCCAGAGCAAACACCCAATCGGGCACAAAATCACTAATGCGAGATGATGCATCACAGCCGGGGCTGAGCGTTACGTACGGCTTGAACCCGCACACACAATCTTCCTTTAGGTGTTCCTCAACGTCGCTTGGCTTAAGCAGCCGCGACACCAACAGCAAACACTTGCTCTTTGCTTCACCCGAGTTTCTCAAGTCGCTTACTACAAAATCGTTTGCGCGCCGCATACTTTGCCTTATGTCCGCCTGCTCATCAAAAAGTGGCAACGCAAAGAACAACCCGCCCTTCAAACGTTCCTTACCTACGTGCAGCGATGTGAACTCCCGCCATGTCGCAATACCGACATCCTGCGGCAGTTCGTTTAGTATGCTGACACGCTTTAGGTCAAGCTCGCTTTTCTCGCCGGGGTGGGCATGAGCATCAAACACCCTGCTTGGCAGAAATAATTGCAATTCGGCAGCGGTTTTCGCGCAGTACTCGTCAAAGTTCCAGTCGTTCATAGCCTGTCTCCTTGTCAATATCTATTTTTTCAGTAAGTCGCGGATTTCAGTTAACAACAATTCTTCTTTTGTAGGCTCTGGCGGTGCAGGCGGCTCCTCCGTCTCTTCCTTTTTGCGCTTCATCCTGTTGACCAGCTTGATGAACATAAATATGACGAACGCGATGATAATAAAGTCGATCGCGCTTTGTATGAACAACCCATAACGCAAAGCAAGCTCGGGTACGTCTCCAAAGGCCGGCCTCAACACAACCTTTAACGCCGAAATGTTGATGTTGCCTAGAATCAGAGATATGAACGGCATTAGAATATCTGCAACAAATGAGGAAATAATCGCCTTGAACGCTGCGCCGATAATGATACCAACAGCTAGATCCATAACATTGCCCTTGCTGATGAATTCCTTGAACTCTTTCACAATTTTCATTTTCGCTGTCTCCTTATCAATATATATTTGTTAAAGTATACCATCACGCTGTGTGCATATCAAGAATTGTGTTGACAAATCGTAGGTTTGGTATTATAGTGTTGCTTAACAGGAACACTATTTTAGGAGTTAGCATATGAGGGCAATAGAATTATTATCACAATTTAATCTGAGCCGCAACGAAGCGACGATTTATTATGCACTTCTGACCCATGGCAGCATGAATGGATATCAGCTCGCAAAATTGTCGGGTATATCGCGTTCTAACACGTATACTACACTCAGCTCGCTGGTACAAATGGGCTGCGCATATGTAATCGAAGGCGAGTCTACGATGTACAGCCCACTCAGCATCGACGAGTTTTGCAGCAACAGGCTGCGCACGCTCGAGCTTGCCAAAGACGCGCTGATTGCACTTGCTCCGCAAAAATGCGAAGACCAACAAGGCTACATCACCATTGCAGGAAGCTTGCACATACGCGATAAAATCAAAAACAT
>Ga0233437_1006547_pt1 | contig 11809 bp, 5 predicted proteins | sample SI_122_August201_FD_182714 | JGI IMG/M metagenome (GOLD analysis project Ga0233437, IMG submission 182714) | Seawater microbial communities from Saanich Inlet, British Columbia, Canada - SI_122_August2016_200_MG | ecosystem: Environmental > Aquatic > Marine > Inlet | place: Canada: British... | reverse complement strand
AGGGGGGGGGGAAGATATTGAAAAGCTTAAAACTCTTGGAAAAAAAATTAAAGAAGCCAGCCTGTGTGGGTTAGGTCAGACAGCACCGAATCCAGTATTAACAACAATTCATTATTACTTAAATGAATACGAAGCGCATATTCATTTAAAAAAATGTCCGGCAAAAAGCTGCTCTTTGTTGGTCAGTTATAATATTGATGAAGAAAAATGTACGGGATGTGGTTTGTGTGTCAAAAACTGCCCTGCGGATGCTATTACTGGTGAAAAAAAACAAGTTCACATTATCAATCATGATATTTGTGTAAAATGTGGCAAATGCATTACGTCATGTAGCTTTAATGCTGTTTACAAAGATTAAGGTGCTAACCAGTCAGAAGTGTTAGGAAGAAGATAATGAGTAAAATAACATTAACAATAAATGGAAATATAGTTAAAGCATTTTCGCATCAAACCATACTGGATGTTGTCGAAGAACAAAACCTAGATAGTATTCCTACCCTGTGCCATTCGCCAGAGCTGACACCCTATGGTTCTTGTTTTTTGTGTGTGGTAGAGGTTGAAGGGCGTCCAAATCTTGTCCCTTCCTGTGCGACACGAGTAGTGGATGGTATGATGGTCGAAACGAAAAATAATAGGATCATACAATCCAGAAAAACAGCATTAGAACTTTTGTTATCAAATCATTATGCTGATTGTGTTTCCCCCTGCCTTATCAATTGTCCCGCGGGAACTGATGCCCAAGGTTACATTGCTTTAGCTGCTATGGGCGAGTACGAAAAAGCGCTGGCGCTTGTGCGTGAAAAAAATCCATTGCCAGCTATTTGTGGAAGAATTTGCGTGCGGAAATGTGAGTTGGCTTGTCGAAGAACAGATATAGATGAACCCGTGGCCGTAAATTTTATAAAACGTTATCTTTCTGATTCGCCAGGCGTGTATGAAGATCATCCTCAATGTCAGTCTAATACAGGGAGAACAGTGGGTGTTGTTGGTTCTGGGCCAGCAGGTTTAACAGCAGCTTGGTTTCTAGGAAAAAATGGACATGAAGTAACTCTTTACGAAGCCATGCCAAAACCAGGAGGGATGCTGCGTTATGGAATACCAGAATACAGACTTCCTAAAGATGTTTTGGATAAAGAAATAGATTACATTGCTAAAACAGGGACTAAAATCCTTTGTAATACTAGAGTTGGAGTAGATGTTTCTGTAGAAGAGCTTACAAATAAACATGATGCTGTCTTTTTAGCTCCAGGCGCTTTTGGCGCTAAACCCATGAGCGTTGAGGGAGAAGAAGATACAGAAGGCGTAGTGACAGGTGTTGAATATTTAATAGATAAAGCACAGAAACCTAATCCTGTTTCAGGAATAGTCGTTGTGATTGGTGGTGGCAATACAGCTATGGATGCTGCGCGAACATCTTGGCGGCTTGGTGCAGACAAGGTGATTATTGTTTATAGACGCACAAAAAATGAAATGCCTGCTGACAAAATGGAAATTGAAGACTGTCTCAAAGAGGGCGTAGAAATAATGGAATTAGTGGCGCCTGTAAAAATTATTAGAGAGAATAAGAAACTTAAAGCACTGACTTGTATTCGAATGAAACTGGGGGAACCAGATTCTTCTGGGCGTCGTCGACCAGTGGTTGTAAAAGGTTCTGAGTTTGATTTGCCCTGTTCTCTTGCTATTTCAGCTATTGGGCAAAACCCGTTATTGCAAGAAACATTAACGACATCCTTTGATAAGCTTAACACATCGAAGTGGAATACGTTAACAGTTGATACAAAAACAATGGAAACCAATGTTAAGGGTGTTTTTGCTGGTGGTGATGCAGCGGACGATGGACCAACCGTAGTTGTAGATGCTATTCGTGATGGACAACGTGCTGCCCATTCAATTCATAATTATCTTTTAGGAGAAAAACCTGCCAAAGAGCCTTTCTTGGTTACAAAGGATTTCTGGGCAAAGCCAGGAAAACAAGAGATAGAAAATATTATAGAAAGTCCGCGTCATTATATGAATGACATCAGCACAGAAGAACGTGTGGGAAACTTTAATGAAGTCGCCACAGGTTATGAATTTGAAAACATGTATCACGAAGCAACGCGTTGTTTGTCTTGTGGGTGTGTGGCTTTTGATGATTGTAAGTTACGTCTCTATGCACAAGATTATGATGTGGATATGGAAAAGTACAAGGGGCATGTGAGAAAACATAAACTAGATACCAGGCATCCCCATATTATTTATGATCCTAATAAATGTATATTGTGTGCAAAATGTATTCGTACCTGTGAACGTTTAATTCCGATTTCGGCTTTAGGATTGATTAATCGTGGGTTTAAAACAGAAATGCGACCTGCGATGAATAGTGCGCTTCATGAAACAAGTTGTATTTCTTGTGGAAACTGTATCGATGTTTGTCCAACAGGAGCTCTTCAGGCAAAACATACTTTTCCTGGCCGAGCAGCACTCAAACAGGAATCTGAAAATACGACTTGTGGTTTTTGTTCTGTGGGTTGTTCAATTAAAGTAAATCGAATTAGTGATGAGCGATATTCCATTAAATCATTAGATTTGGTTCATAGCCCTTTATGTCATTATGGTCGTTTTGGAACAGAACTTTTTCTTCAGAGTAAACGATTGCTTACTCCTTGGATCAGAAAAAAATCTTTTTGTAAGGAAGTTTCTTTTCGTGAAGCATATGCAGCGGCAGCTGAGGGTTTTCAATTAGCAATCAAAAAATATGGCTCAGATGCTGTTGGTGTCTTTGTTTATCCCGAATTAAGCAATGAAGAAATGTATCTGGCAGCTCAGATTGCTAGAGAAGGTTTGGGTACAAATAATATTGGATCCATTGCCTTGCTGGAAACAGGTGTAAAATCTGGTGCTCTAGATACCTCTTTTGGGTTTACAGCATCAACAGCAGACAGATCTGTTTTAAAAAAGGCAGATCTCATTATTTGCAACAATTCTGATCCACAGTCTGAACATGCTGTTTTGAGTTATGAAATTGTGAATGCTGTTAATCATAATCATGCTAAGTTGATTTGTTGTACATCAACACATAACTCACTTGAAAGTATCTCATCACTTAAGTTGGATCCACAAAGAGGGACCGCTTCCTTTTTATGGTCAGGTATCACACAAGCTGTAATAAATAATGTCAATGATGATAAGGGCGAGATAAGCACAATATCTGGCAGCGAAGCGTTTCTAAAAAATCTTGAGCAATGCAGTCTCACCGAAACATCTAGTTTTACAGGTGTAGAAGAAGATAAAATACAAGAGGCAGTTGCGCTTATTCAACAGGCAAAAAACATAGTGATTATCCATAGCCCAGATAGGTCCCGAGATTTATCCACTGGTGATATGCAAACATTTGCTAATTTGCTTATTTTATTACGTGCTCAAAATGTTACATGTGATTTATTATTGCCTTCCTTGGCAGTAAATGGTGCTGGCATAGAAATTTCTGGAGCTGATCCAGCCTTTCTTTCTGGCAGAAGACCTTCTTCGGGATTCAAAGGAGCACAATCACGAAAAGAACTTCACGAAAAACTTAAACAGGGTAAGATTAAAGCTGCTCTTGTGATTGGTGAAGATCCTATGGGATATGATAAAACAGCGTCATATTTTGCAGATGTTGAGTTTTTGGTTGCTGTTGATTGGGCTCAAACCGAAACTATTGCTTTTGCAGATATTGTTATTCCAGGTAGTACATGTTTGGAAACAGAAGGAACACGGTGTAATTTTGAAGGTCTTGTTAAAACTTACAACACAACTGTATTACCTGCTTCAGGCATAAAAACGTGGCAGGTGCTTTCTAATCTCGCATTGTTTATGGGATTAAAAACGCCAACTGTATTTAATGATATAACATCTTATCTTGAAAAAACTATACTAAAACAAAACCCAATTACAGCTGCTTATTATTGGAACAAAGGTGAAAAGCGTTCTTGGGAAGGGATAGGTCATTTTTTGGCAACAGAAATTACAGCCAAAGCTCGTCCAAAAACACCTTCATTGAGTCCTATGGCAAATTATAAACGCGCTGTGCATGAAATTGGCATTGAATTTTTTAGAGTAGGAGCCAGGCGTAAATTTTAATTAATGCTTTTTTACAGATACTGGTATTTTATGAGTATTTCTATTGAAAGTTATTTTCAGTTTCTTGGTCGCGTATTTGATAGTTTTCTAGTGTTGGATGATAAAGAAACCATTCTTCACATGAGTTTGAATTTAGCTCAGGCTACTGGATTACATCATGGCTGTCTAAACGATACAAAACTGGATTCAATTCTATCACCCTTTTCTTTAGCTAGTTTTCAACAAGCCAAAACCCTTGTTTTTCAAGAAAAAGACGAACGGGTAGTTGTTTTCGAAAACAAGGAGTCTTCATTCTCAACAAAGTTTAGTGCAAACTACATAACAACACAGCAAGGAACATTTTTTGTTTTTTTGCCCTGTGAGGCATTTGGGTCTGAAGGTGTAACTCATATGGGCGTGAATGAGATTGAGAGGGCAAAAGAATTGGCTTGTTTGTATGCTGTGACAGATTGGATTCAAAAATCAGCAAGTGTTGATGAATTTTTTAGTAAATTACCACAATATATCGAAAAGGGGATGCAGTATCCTGAACATGTGATGGTGTATTCAAAGTATCGCGATGAACAGTATGGAGAAAAACCAAGAAGCCAAGAACATATCAAAAGCAACATTGTTGTTCGAGAAATTGTACATGGCAGCATTCTTATTGGTTACGATAAACAAGAATACTGTATGTTGAAAGAAGAACAACAAATGTTGGATGAAATTACTAGAGTTCTCGGGTTAACCCTTGACAGAAAAGAACTGAAACAAAACCTCGCTATAAGAATAGACGAGGTTGATGAGCTCGAAAATGAAATCAACAAACGTTCCCAAGAACTTGAAAATCAACGTACTAAATTAGACACAGTGAATAAATATATTAACTATATACAGCGTGATTTTGATGATTCCAAAAATCGCATTGCAACAATTTTTCAAGCTATTCCTGATTTGATGGCTATTATTGATTTAAAACGAAATGTGATTATGACTAATCACGAAAAAGTGCAGCCAGGCAATAAGTGTTATAAAACATTCTTCAACGGAGAATCACCGTGTGTAGATTGTCGCTTGAAAAGAGTTATCAAAGAAAAAGCACCTATTACTTTGGAAATTAAGCATGAAGATATTTATTACGAAGTACATGCATTGCCAATCTTTAATAAAGAAAATGAAGTTGAAGGTATTTTAGAATTTTATCGCGATATTTCATACAAAAAGAGTTTTGAAAAACAATTGCTACAGGCAGACAAACTTGCTTCTCTTGGTCAGCTGGTAAGTGGTATTGGTCATGAAATAAATAATCCCAATCAGTTTATACGGGGAAATATTAGTATTATCAGACAAGCGATGGAAGATATTTTGCCTATTCTTGACGAGTATGCCCAAAATAAATCTGAGTTGAAAATAGCGCGTTTGAAATATCCCTTTTTTCGCGACAATGTCATGACGCTTGTAGATGACATGTGTAACGGATCAGAACGCATTAAACGTATTGTAAAGGATTTGAAAAGTTTTGCTAGAAAAGATGATGGGTTGTTAATTGACACAGTAGATGTAAACACTGTGATTTCCGAAAGTGCAAGACTTGTTCATAATCAAGTTCAAAGTGCCGCGACAGTTGAGCTTGATTTAGAGCCCAAATTACCTTCTTTTACAGGTAATGCACAAAAGATTGAACAAGTAATCATAAATCTTATTATAAATGCTAGTCAGGCCATGACTGAAGACAGAAAAGGACTTATACAAATCACAACATATTTGGAAAAAGATCATATTATTGTTAGCATTGAGGATAATGGAAAAGGGATGACAGAGAAAACTTTAGACAGTATTTTTGATCCTTTTTTTACAACAAAAAGATCTAAAGGTGGAACAGGTTTGGGCCTTTCTATTGCGTATCGTATTATAGAAGAACATAAAGGCTCAATTGTGGTTACCAGTACACTAGGTGTGGGTTCAATTTTTACAATTAAGATTCCTCAAGATGTTAGTGCTGATCACACAGGAGTTTTACGGTCCGAGATCGGAGCTTCAAAATGAAAAAACTGTTAATTATAGATGATGATATTGCTGTGACCAATTATCTGATGGTCTTTTTTATGCAAACAGAGGAATATGAAAGCACTGTAATTAATGATTCACGTGATATTCCCAATCTCTTATCTCATGAAACCTTTGATGTAATTTTACTCGATATGGACATGCCGCATTTGAATGGCCTTGATATTCTAAAGCTTCTTAAAGAACGAAATATACAAACGCCAGTGGTCATTTTATCAGGAGTAAATGATGTTGATTTGGCTGTCAAAGCTTTGAAGATGGGGGCTTTTGATTTTTTAACTAAGCCAGTTGATGATGATTATTTGCTAGAGGTTTTAACTAAGGCAAGACAGCAAAGCAAACAATATTCACGTATTAACAAGCTCCCTGATGAATTGAAAAAAGAAGATTTAAAATTCAGAGAAGCGTTTGAGTATATGCCAGGAACATCACCTCTTATGATACGTATTTTTCATCAGGCAGAAAAAATGGCAGTAGGTGATTTGAGTGTTTTTATAATAGGTGCTCAGGGTACGGGAAAAAAACATTTGGCCAAGGCAATACATGAAGCTAGTCCAAGAAAGGACAATCCTTTTGTAGCTGTTGATTTGGCAGCGCATGAAAAAGAGCGTGTGAGTGAAACTTTATTTGGACGAGCAAGCGACTGGAGAGGATATAGAAAAGAAACTCCAGGGTTATTGGAAAGTGCAAACAGGGGCACGTTGTTTATTGATAATTTGGATTTATTAAGCATGTCTGCACAAATACGATTAAACAGGGTTATTCGTTCAAAAGAATTTTACCGTGAATATTCAACCAAAGTTCAAAAAATTGACATTCGTATATTAGCAGCATCAAATTACGATTTGAGTGCTGAAGCCTACGCCGATAAATTTTCGCAAGAGTTTTTAAACCATCTTATGGTTCACTCTATTTGTCTTCCTTCATTAAAAGAACGTCGCGAAGATATTATGCCCATTGCAAAATATGTATTGGATCGTGAGGACAAACGTACAGGAAAAAAAATAAAGGGGTTTGATGGCGAGTTTGAGGCTTTTTTAATGCGTTATGATTTTCCAGGAAATATACGAGAATTAAAAGATATCATTGCGAATGCTGTCGTAACCGAAGAGGGAGAATTGTTAAGTATAAATTCATTATCGCCTTATGTGCGTGGTAAGTGAGGCAAATGTTTTTATTATATAAGATCTACTGTTTGTTGCTTGGTAGGTAACTTGCTACAATGAGTGTAAAGATTAAAGGGAAGGGCGCATGCAAAAACAACTCAATATTTATCTCAATGAAGTAACCGTTGAAATTGTTAAAAGCGAGCTTGAGTCTAACGGCATAACTTTTGACATACAAAAGGATGATTGTGGTGGTATGTATCCTGGTATGGCTGTTGGCAGTACTATGAGGGTTTATGTGGATGAAAAAGATTTTGAAAAAGCTCAAAAAATTGTCGCTGTTCTTGAAAAGGAACTGAAGGAACAAAAATTTGAAGAAATTGAGCATATGGAGCTACCTGAAATAGACGCACAGGAAGGTATGATGAAAAATGAAAAAAAAGTGACGGAAAAGAATGGATTTAGTTATTTTTGGTTTGGTTTGCTTTTAGGGTGTGTTGTGAGTTTTTTTTGTGTTTGGTTTTTTACAGATCTTAATCAAAAGAATGTGAATCCCATTACGAATGGTATTCAACCTGTAGATTACGATCAAGATGGCTTCAATGAAACGAACATGATTTTTAAAAAGGGTTTGTTAGTTGAACAACAAATAGACAGAAATAAAGACGGAAGGCCTGATAGGTTTGTTTATTTTATAAACAATGTTCTTAATTCTGAGAAGTATGATGATAACTTTGATGGTGAAATAGATGGTATTGTGAATCACAAAGACATATCTCGTTATACGTCAAAAGCTGATCTAGATTATGATGGTGATTTTGAGTCCTTTGCTGAAGGAAAAAATGGTATGCTTCAGGAAGTTATATATAAGAAAAATGGGGCTGTATATAAGAAGATTCTTTATAGTCATGGGAGTATAAATGAGGAATTCATTGATCATGATCAGGATGGTGTCTTTGATGAAAAACGAACTTATGATTTTTATAACGAAATAGTGAAAAAAACAGAGTCTGAAAGGATCCTCCCGAGCGATCTTAACGCTATTGAAAATTAAATTCCTTTGTTACTCTTTGCTTTAATTCCTGGCTCATGTTTCTGAGTTTGTCCAGACCTTGTTTGCTAATGATTTTTTCTGATTGAGGCTGGGCAATAAACAGTTCAATGTCTTCAAAAAGCCATTCTGAAAGATACTCATTTGCTAAGGCATTAAACATGTCATTGGTCATAAAGGTAGGATTCTCTGCTGTGTATTCACTCATGAGAGAGGCGAGGAATTCTTTGTTTTGAGACAGTATTTGATTCTGTCTCAAAACCTGATACGCGCCCATTCTCATCAAAGGCGCTTCATTGCTTAACCAAAAATCATAAGCCATGATATGTGGAAAGATTATTTCACAAAAAAGGTTGTCATAATGATAGAAGTCAACGTTGCGGCATTCTTGTTTGTAAAGATCAATGTCTGTGTGGAAGTCTTTGAGGAGTTGTGTTGTCAGTTCAGTTGATTTGCGTAAATGCCTAGCCATCATGGGTTCAATGAGGTTCTCAATTTTAACCACAGTGCCTTGGAAGAAAGCTTTTACAGCTTGGTGAGCAATGGTGGGATGATCAATCGTGTGTATCATTTTATCTTTGTGGGCAATGATATAACGAATTTGATTCGTGTCGAGTTTGTGCAAAAAACTTAAGTCTGCTGATTTCTTAATAGAAAGTTTCGTGAAAATTGATGTGATGGTTTTGTCTTCAAGCTTGTTAGGTGAAAACTCTGATGCGAGTTCTGTGTCTGAAGCGAGGATAACGATATCAGCATTCTTGGCAACTTCATACACATGAATGTATTTAAAATGTTCAGCAATATTGTGTAAAATAGTTACAAAAGTAGTGTCATCAAGATCATAGAGATGTATCCATTGCGCTAAGATGCCTTTTGGTTTGAGCGCTTTTTTTGTCAAATTGTAAAAATAAGGCGTGTAGAGATTTTCAATGCCGACAACCCATGGGTTTGAGGGCTCAGATGTGATGACATCATATTTTTTGTTTGTTGATCTAAAAAACTTGAAAGCGTCTAAGGCATGAATATGAATGATGGGGTTTTTATGCATGTTCAATGTTTCTGTGGCAAATAAAGGGAGCGCATCAATAACCGCCTCAGATATTTCAACAGCATCAACAGATTGTACGCCATCAAACTTGGCTATTAAGCCTGCCGTCACTCCTGTGCCTAGGCCAATCACATTCATATCAAGATGATCAGTTTCCTGCAGATACAAGTAAGGCAAGGCTGCTAATAAGGATGTTGTGCCATAATCCTTAATCGTTGAGCTGTCGGGTTTTCCATTCACAAAAATGGCGAGTGAAGGCATCTTGTCAAAACGAGGGTTTTTTGTGACGGCAACTGTTGTGTTTTTACCATCTTTGAAAAAGATTGTATCGAGTTTGCTGGGATGGACTTTAAACAAGCCTGTAAAATATGTGGGAAGCTTTTCTTTGTTCATAAAGAGGCCTGCCGCATGATTGGCACGATCCCATTTTCCAAAGAAATTAAAGACAAGTAGAAAAAGAATGATAAAAAAGATCCAGGACTTTTTATTGTCTTTAATGAGAAAGTACATAAAAAGCATGCTGAGCAAACCAATGTTAATTCTAAAGATTGTTTCCATGGAGGCGTATTCTACTAAGAAATACGAAAGCACAACAGCACCAAGAAAAGTTCCAAAGGTATTAAAGAAGTACAGCATCCCGCATTGGAGTCCAAATTTTTCTTTTACCTTGGGAAGAAGAGCATAGCCTGTGGGGAGTAATTTGCCCATGGGAATTAAGAATGGCAGGAGAAAAAAAGCTAATACACCATAGATGATGAGGTGATAGAGGTAGAAATTAATAATGCGATTATCAAATAAAACACGAATTTGATTTGTCCACGCCGGCAAATAAGAAACAGCGAGAAATGAGACAGCCAGAGAGCCTAGAATCCACACAAAATAATACCTCAGTTTTTTTGTGCTGATTTCTTTTACAGTTAAACTACCAATACCTAAACCAAGAACAAAGATGCTGAGCACCATTGGGAAGACAAGATATGATGAGCCAATGCTGAGCCCCCAAAGACGAATCCAAATAATTTCTAAGCTAATGGATGTGAGGCCTGAAATAAAAGCGAGTAGATAAATCGCTAAGCCTGAATACGAAGATTTTATCGTGGGCATGTCATCTTGTTTAATGACCTCTCCTTTTAGGTTGTTTCCAATGTAAATAAAGGAAAAGAGAATGTTCAAGCCGCCAACAATGAGTAGTGGAAGAGCGAGGCCCCATTGATTCATAAGGTACAGACTGCCCGCAATGACGCCAAGAAAGGCGCCAACGGTGTTGAGGCCATAGATAATAGCATGTTTGCGATTGAGGGAGCTGTTGTTATCAGGCATGACACAGGTCATGATCGGGATTGTGGCTCCCATGAGTATTGTGGGTGGAAAAATCAGGAGAAATGTGAGGGCCAGATCAGCGGCAAAGGTGCCCATATTGGCAAGAGCACTATTGTTGAGTAGGTTAAAATACTGAGAAAACAAAACAGCATAAACCCCTGTAATAAGTTCGACAAAACCATAATATTTGAGGAGCTGCTTTTTGTTTTTTACTTTAATGCTGAGCAGGCCAAATATGTAATAGCCCAGAGCAAGCCCTAAAAGGAAGACAGCCACAATCAGCGTCGATGACCGTGCTTCACTGCCTACCAAGAGATTCAAATAACGTTGCCAAATAACTTGGTACACCAACGAAAAAGCACCCGTGCAAAAAATAACAAAGAAATAGATGTTTTTTGAAATGAGACAAGGTTTGTTGCCTGTTGTGTTTGACATAATTAGATTCCTCTAGAATTAAGTTCTTGGAATCTATACATCATTTTAGATTTGGGTTCTAGTTAAAAGGTTGTTCACTCATTATTCGCCCTAAACCGTACTCTCAATATTGAATCTTTATTATAACCATAGATATTAAAGAGGGTGTCATTTAGTTTTTCTATTTTTGCGCCAGCAAATTGTTCATTCAGAGTGAAAGAATGGAGATGATATAAACCGTCTTCAGTATCGTTGAGTACAAGAAGTTTTGTTTTATACTTGTCTGTTTCTAATTCGTTCTCAATTTTAATGACAAGAGTATCATTCACTTTTCCAATTATGCTGATTTCGCCATCTTGGTTATAGACATTAGTTTCATCAATTAATTCTAAGGAGCTGTTATATTTTCGAATCGTGTGATCACTATAAATGATATAAACAAATCCATCTTGATCACTCCAAGATTTCTTGGCTTGAGGAACTGTCATGCTAGCCTCAATATGAGGACTGCTATTTTCATATTTATAGATATAAATTATTGGATCCTGTAATGACTCATTAAAAGTAATATTGTTTGTTCCCAGAACGGCAACAGTTTTATTGTGTTTTGAAACTAAGTTGAAAGACATTATGTTTTTTGATGTAAGGTTGATGAGGGTTAAGTTTGCGCCCCAAAAATCTTGATGAGCTTTTGGCGAACTTGATACTTGTAGGTTGTTGGAA
>Ga0233437_1006544_pt1 | contig 11812 bp, 14 predicted proteins | sample SI_122_August201_FD_182714 | JGI IMG/M metagenome (GOLD analysis project Ga0233437, IMG submission 182714) | Seawater microbial communities from Saanich Inlet, British Columbia, Canada - SI_122_August2016_200_MG | ecosystem: Environmental > Aquatic > Marine > Inlet | place: Canada: British... | reverse complement strand
CGGGGCCGGTTATGAAGTCACCATTGTGGAAAAAGAACCTTCACTCGGTGGATTTGCCACGAAAATGCGCAAGCAGCTTCCTGTTGAATCTCCGTATGAAAGCCTGATTTCACCTGAAGTTAAAAACATAATCAACGCAGTTAATGATGAGCCGAAAATCACGGTTAAAACAGAAACAATTGCAGCCAGGATTGCGGGCCAGCCTGGAGAATTTACAGTAACGCTAAAAAAACCAGGTGAAAAAATTGAATTTGACGTGCCTTTTCCTTTGCCTGATGAAATGAAGGTTAATGAAAAAGGAGAGGAGTTAAATGTAGAACAACTCCATGAAGCTTATTTAAAATATAATGAAGGTAAAAACGACATTCTCAGCCTGGACCCGAATGGCGAACTGTTCGGCGCTGTTATTCTTGCTGCCGGCTGGCGGCCTTATAAACCCGAAGAAGGAGAATTTGCAAACCTGGGATTCGGGCAGATTCCGGATGTTGTAACCAACCATGAATTTGAACAAATTGCCGCAAAGGGAAAAATTACAAGACCATCTGACGGCAAAGAAGCAAAATCGGTCGTCTTTATTCAGAGTCCCGGCTCAGGCGATGACAGCGATTTTAAATATACAGGCTCCGTAACAAGCATGGTTGCCCTCAAGCAGGCCAAATATGTGCGTGAAGATTATGCAGACGGGAAAGCATATATTTTCTACCAGCACATGAGGACCCCGGGCCTGCAGGAATATTTCTACAAAAGCATTCAGCAGGATTCAGGAATTTTTCTTACCAAGGGAGAAGTTGTCAGTGTATCAAAAGATGGTCAGGACATAATTGTAGAAGCGGACAACACACTCCTTGGCGAGAAGCTCAAGGTTAAGGCAGATATGATCGTACTCGCAACAGGCATGGTTCCCGTAACAGAGGATGATCCGATCATTAACCTGGCATACAGGCAGGGCCCGGGATTCAGAGACAACGCTATCTTTGATCAGTATGCTGATTCTAACTTTATATGCTTTCCTTATGAAACCCAGCGAACAGGTATTTATGCGGCAGGAACTATCCGTCGCGGTATGACAATGGAAGAATCTGCCGAAGATGCATCAGGCGCAGCTCTTAAATCAATTCAATGTCTGGAATCAGTTAATCGCGGAACTTCAGTCCATCCGAGATCCGGCGATATGACATTTCCTGATTTCTTTTTTCAGCGATGCACTCAGTGCAAGCGCTGCACTGAGGAATGTCCGTTCGGAGCCCTGGACGATGATGAAAAAGGGACTCCAAAGCCCAACCCAACGCGTTGCCGGAGATGCGGCACATGTATGGGAGCATGTCCTGAACGGATCATAGGTTTTGCCGACTATAACATTGACAGTAACGGATCAATGGTAAAATCAATCAACGTGCCTTCTGAAGACGATTTTGACGAACCGCCCATGAGGATACTTTGCCTGATTTGTGAAAATGACGCTTATCCTGCTTTAGACATGGCGGGGCTTAAAAAATTGAGCTATTCAGCCGATGTTCGGTTTATCCCGGTTCGCTGCTTAGGATCCGTCAATGTAATCTGGATTAAAGACGCTCTGTCACAGGGCATGGATGGTGTGTTCCTTCTTGGTTGCAAGCATGGCGACGACTATCAGTGTCACTTTGTCAAAGGGAGTGAACTTGCAAACATCCGGATGAAAAAAATAGGCGAGGCGCTTTCCAGCCTGGCATTAGAAGAAGAGCGGGTTGCGCAATTTGAAGTTGCAATTGATGAATATGACAAACTGCCGAAAATAATTAATGATTTTGCAAAAGTCATTCAGGACTTAGGTCCTAACCCGTTTAAGGGATTCTAGTTGCCGCTTATTAATCCGGTTTAATTTCAAAAACGTTCTAACTTTAGGAGGTATTCAGCATGACAGACAAATACCTTGTTGAACCTGATATAGGCTTTATTGATCAAGTGGTGGGTCTTGGCGGAAATGACCTGAAAAAATGTTTTCAATGTGCCACATGTTCCGTTGCCTGCCCTATTTCGCCGGAAACCAGACCGTTTCCAAGAAAAGAGATGATTGCCGCATCCTGGGGATTAAAAGACAGACTCGTTGGCAACGGAGATATCTGGCTATGTCACAATTGCGGAGATTGTTCGGAATTATGTCCCCGCGGCGCCAAACCGGGAGACGTACTCGGAGCAGTCCGCTCCTATGCTATTACAGAATATGCTGTTCCAAAAGCGCTCGGCAAAGCAGTTAACGATCCCAAAAAACTGCCCCTGCTTTTGGCAATTCCTGCGGTGCTCTTTATTGTTATCGGTTTTATTACCGGCCTGCTCGACTTTACCCCTGGTGGAGATGAAATTGTTCACAGTCACTTCTTTTCAAGCTGGCTCGTCGATATTGTTATGATTCCTGCTTCTATGTGGGCTGTTGCAGTCTTCGCGATAGGACTTAAGAATTTTATAAACGACATCCATGCCAATGCATTACTGGAAGGAAAGACAAATAAAAAAGAGATTGTGCCGGTTGAATTTATCATGGCATTAATTAAAGTAATACCGACTATTCTCAAGCACAACAAATTTAATGAATGTGGTGAGAACAAGGAGCGTTCAACAGCTCACATAATGGTCTTATTCGGATTTGTAGGACTATTTATTGTTACAGCCATATTCTTTGTTGTACTGTATGTATTCCAGATACACGGGCCTTATTCTCAGCTGAATCCTGTAAAATGGCTTGCAAATATCGCGGGTATATCACTTGTTATCGGAAGCTGCCTTATGATCAGCAATCGTCTCAAAAAGAAAGATCAACTCACGGCTTATAAAGACTGGTTTTTGATCGGCCTTGTTTTAGCCTTAGGTCTGACCGGTATGTTCACCGAAATGACACGTCTCGGTGGCATGGCATTTCTATCATATTTTCTCTATTTCATTCATTTGATATGTGTCTTCGGCCTCTTTGTCTATACACCGTTTTCAAAACTGGCTCATCTGGTTTACCGGACAGTTGCTATGGCTTATACTGAATATTCCGGTAGAAAATAATCAATACTTTTCTACTTTTCTCGGCTAAATAAAAAGGGAAGCTTATATTTTATAAGCCTCCCTTTTTTATTTTTTAGCATGAGTTTGCGGCAGCCTTCAAGCGCATAACTTTATTTAAAATCACAAAGTAATACCTTTGGCAGCATATAATTTCCTATGTAAAAACAAAAAGTTAAGTTTTAAGGAGGAAACAAATGACAGCTTTACCGGACAGTATTTCAACCTGGCAGATGGTTGCCCCATACACCAGAAACAAAGAAACAAAAGAGATAATTAAAGGCAAACTCGAAAAAACTCAAATACCGGTTCCTGAATTAAAAGCCGGCGAAGTTCTGGTTCAGATTGCAGGATGCGGGGTTTGCCATACTGATCTCGGATATTTTTTTGATGGCGTTCCCACTGTTTCAAAACCACCGCTAACTCTTGGACATGAGATTTCAGGAACCGTGGTTGCAGGTGATAAAAAATGGATTGGAAAGGAAGTTTTAATTCCCGCTGTAATGCCGTGCAGAAAGTGTTACCTTTGTAAAACCGGCAGGGGAAACAGGTGTCTTGGTCAGAAAATGCCTGGTAACAGCATCGGAATTTACGGAGGATTTTCAAGCCATATTCCGGTTCCGTGTATTGATTTATGTGAAATCAAAAACCGTAACAATATCCCGCTTGAAAATCTGGCAGTAATTGCTGATGCCGCAACCACGCCTTTTCAGGCAGCTAAAAGAGCAAATCTTGAAATCGGCGATAATGTAATAGTCATAGGCGCGGGCGGGGTTGGCCAATATATGGCACAGACTGCAAAAGCCCTTGGCGCTGGCGCTGTCATTGCCGTTGATATTATTGAAGACCGTTTGCAAAAAATGCTCAGTTATGGGGCAGACTTTGTTATTAATGCAACAGGAAAAACCTCAAAAGATGTATCCGGAGAGGTGAAAAACATAAGAAAGCAGAATGGCCTTCCGGGTTACGGATGGAAAATTTTTGAGGCAACAGGCACAAAACCCGGACAGGAAACAGCATTGGCGCTTCTAAGTTTTACGGGAAAATTGATTATTCTCGGCTTTGGTATGCAAAAGGTCGAATATTCAATCAGCAGACTTATGGCTTTTGATGCTGAAATTATCGGAACATGGGGATGTTTGCCCGAATATTATCCGCAGGTTCTGGACATGGTTCTTTCAGGAAAAATAGCGCTGGAGCCTTTTGTGCAGACGCGTCCCATGAGCACAATATCAGAAGCATTTGAAGAAGCTCACAAAACGCCGCCGGATCAGCGGATTGTTCTGGTTCCTGATTTTTAAAAACAGGATTGTCAGGAACCGGCTGGCTGAATTTTAATAACCGGGTATTAGCTGACTACCTGATGCCTGAAATCTGATATATTAAGGAGTAAATATTATGGCTTTAGAATGGATGCCGAGAGATAATGAAAAAAAAGATCATGCGTTACACACAAATGAACACTGGGGCGCTGAATCTGACAGCCCCTGCGTTGTGTATGAAAAACGCCCTCTGACTGATCCAAAGGGAAATGTGGTTGATAAACTTTTTGTTTCATGGATCAGGCTGAATAACCCTAAACAGTATAATTCATATACAACAGAGATGGTAAAAGGCGTTATCGCTGGTTTTGAAAATGCTTCTCTTGACAGAAGCGTGGTAGCTGTTGTTTTCACAGGAACCGGGCCATATTCTTTTTGCACCGGCGGCAATACTAAGGAATACAGCGAATTTTACAGCATGAGACCTGATGAATACGGGCAATATATGGAACTTTTTAATCACATGGTTGATTCAATCCTGATGTGCAAAAAACCGGTAATATGCCGCGTAAACGGCATGAGAGTAGCCGGCGGACAGGAGATCGGAATGGCATGTGACATTACTATCTCCTCAGACCTTGCAATTTACGGACAGGCAGGACCAAAACACGGGTCTGCTCCGGACGGTGGTTCCACAGATTTCCTTCCCTGGTACCTGAGCATGGAAGATGCAATGTGGAACTGTGTTTCCTGCGAAATGTGGTCTGCATATAAAATGAAGCTGAAAAACCTTATCAGCAAATGCGCGCCTGTGCTCAAAGTTGACGGAGAATGGGTTCGCAATCCCATGATTATTACAGATAAGTATATTCAGGATGGCGAGGTTGCTTACGGAGAATACAAAAAAGGTCAGGAACTTAAAGACGCGCGGGCATTTGTGAAAAAACATCAGTCCGATGCGGATTTTGAACTTGTTGATAAAGAAGTTGAAAAAATTGTCTGGACATTTGCAAATCTGTTTCCAGGATGCCTGATTAAATCAATTGACGGAATCAGAATGAAAAAGAAATATTTCTGGGACATCTGCAAAAATGGCAACAGACACTGGCTTGCGGCAAATATGGGAGGCGAAGCATTTCTCGGTTTTGGCGCTTTTAACACAAAAAAAATAACCGGTCAGGACACAGTTGATTTTATCAGGTTCCGTCAGAACATTGCGGACTGCAAAACCTGGGATATGGATATGTTTCAAGAGGTTATGGGAAGTCCCCAAAAATAGTCGATAATAGATACTTGAAAGATGTCAATTAAAAATTGGTCTCTTTCATATCATTGCAAAATCAGTTCACACTTTTTTGAATTCAAAAACTCCTTTTCCCTCTTTTTTTAGTTTAACAGAGAGGGAAAATGGTAGTGCTTAGCATGTAGTGATTTGCGATTTTAAATATTTTAAAGACCACTATGAAGGAGATACAATAACAGGATTGACAATATTGAATGCAGGCAAAAGAATGATGAATCGGTAAAAAGCCGGAAACAGAAAAAACAGTATAAATTATTTCAAATAGCTGAAAGCGTACTTTTTACCGGTCTGTCAAAAATAATAAAACTGCTAAGAAAGTTGAGTATTTTAATCACAGATCAGGATGCGCCCCCTGTTCGGATTATTATGTGCCTAAATAAAAACCAAAACAAAAAAGGAGTTTGAAATGGCAGAAGACACAAAAATTACTAACCCTGTTGAAATAAAGAGTAACTCTAAGGAAAGAGTCGCTTTTGATCTCATGAAACACATTAGCCTCAAGGAAAAAAGGCAAGGCGATAACCAACAAGACCGTAAACATTGGTTAACCCTTTATAGCCAATGCTTAAAAGCTACTTATGGCTTTCCTTTAGAATCCATTCTGAAAGAGGAGTAAGGGAATTCGCAAGAAATAATATACCTGTATTACGTAGAATTTTTGTTCGTATTCAAGGCGCGATAATGGGTGCATATTGTAATATTCGTGCATTGTCGCAACGCAGAATACGGACAAAAGGACAAGTAAGATGGGGGTGTTTGTTTTTGCGACTTCCCTTATACCCGAAGAAACAGTTTTTTTATAATTTGAGAGATAAAATAAAACAGCAATTATCAAAGAAATACACTAAATATATTTATACTTTGGGATTTTAGCGGATACGCGGGAAAATGGAAAAGAGAAGAGATTATATTCCGAAAATTTTGGAAAGATTAAAAGAAATCAATCCTTCAAAAGTAATTTTGTTCGGCTCTTATGCCTACGGCACACCACATGAAGACAGCGATATTGATCTGATAATTGTTCTAAATAAAAGAGGCGTCGCAGCATCTTATAAAGAAAAAAAAGAAAACAGAATGACAGTCGGTAAAAAAATTTTTAGTGTCGAAGAAGAGGCGCCGATTGATACATTAGTATACACGCTTGATGAGTGGGAATACTTTTTAAATAATAACAGTTCGTTTTCCAAATTAATCACTCAAAAAGGAATTTTGTTATATGAAGCTGATAACCGAACAATGGCTTAATAATGCAAAAGAAGATTTGAGTGTAATCGAAGAAATAATACATATTCGACAATTATTCTCTTGCCTGTTAAGTGCAAGTTTAAAGGCAATGGGTAAGTTATTTCGTACACATTCCTAAAAATGAGAAAGGAAAAAGGATGATGTGGAAAAATTACTTTAACTTAATAAGTTAAGACTATCTAAATGGTTATGGAATGAGGCAATGTGACCCCAAAAAGCTATTAGAATGGAAGAAAGGAAAAGGCTGACAAAATGAACACAGTTGAAATAAAACAGATGAACACAGTTGAACTCCTCAAAATAATGGAGATTGTATGGGACTCTCTTTTATATGATGAGATAGAAATTGAATCCTCGGAATGGCACGGAAATATTCTCTCCGAGAGGAGAAGAAAAATCGGAGAAGGCAGGGCGGAGTTTGTTCCGATCAGAGAGTTGAGAGCGAACAGGTTATGAAAATCAGAGATATTCTTGTCTTAAAAGAAAAAAAGGGGTCAAGTCTGCTCTTGAGAGCATTTGCACTAAAATGCTGATCAGCGAAAAAGTTGTCTGAAATATTGCTTTTACTGGAACTATTTATTGGTTCTAATTAAAAATGAAATGAGTCAAGAATAGACTTTATCCTTTCATTCACCGCGACCGTCGCGGTGATGCCGGGTCGGATTCAGGGGACAGCATATATATTAAGTGACAACAACTCAAACTTTTCAGTAAATCAGGCAATTATGGCAAGAATAGCGCGTGTTATAGCAGAAGGTATGCCCCATCATATCACTCAACCGGGAAACAGACGTCAACAAACATTCTTTGCAGAGGATGATTATAAGGCATACCTTAAATTAATGGCTGAGTGGTGTGGAAAGTATCATGTGGGTAAACAACCGGAAGAGTGGCCCTGGAGTAGTGCATCGGCTCACATCAAAGTTAAAAATGATATTCTTGTGAATGTATCCCCTGCTTTCAATTATTCAAGATAATTGGATTGGAAGCGTTTTTTGTCGAAAACAGATTCTTTTGATCAAATGGAAACCTTTCGCAAACATGAACGAACAGGACAGCCTTTGGGCTGTGATTCTTTTGTTCAAAATCCGGAACAAAAACTTGATAAAATTTTAAGACCGCAAAAAACCGGACGGAAGACAAAACTGAAGGTCCGTGAGAGAGTCTCTGATATATATAATATCAAGATAGAAGATATCTATTCACAAGGCCGCCAGAAGTTACAGGCAGAAGCCAGGGATTTATTCTGTTATTGGGCTGTAAGGGAGTCAGGTATGACTTGCACGGAATTGGCAAACCGTTTAGAAAAGTGTCCTCAGAACTCCACATTGCCGAACATGACAAATTTACCATAATAATCAATAAAGGGAACAAAACTATGTCAACATTTAAAAATATAACTTTGTCAGAATTTCAATTACTGACAGACTATGCCGAGTTACCGTCAGAAACATTGCTAACAGTGATTTTTGATGATGACAAATCGGAAATGGAGATACTGAAACGGAAGAGAACTTTTGAGGCTATGAAAAAACTCAGAGGTTCAGGAAACGGCAAACTTGTAAAAGTTCTGTTAAAAGAAAGAAAAAGAGACAGACTGAGATGAAAAAATATGTTTTTGACACTTCGGCTGTACTTGCATTTATTGAAGATGAGGAAGGAGCAGAAGTAATAGAAAATTTAATTGTCGGAGTTATAGACGGTACAAACGAGCTTTATATTTCAACAGTTACATCTGTTGAGGTTTACTATATTTCCATTCAGGAGCAGGGGAGTGAAATTGCCGATGAACGACTCAGTCTGATTAAATCGCTCCCGCTGACGGAAAAACCGTTAAACTATGAACTGGTAAAAATAAGTGGTGAGATTAAAGCTTCAAAAGCAATGTCTTTTGCAGATTCCTGCATAGCTGGACTGTCAAAATTTATGAAAGCAGTACTGGTGCATAAAGACCCTGAATTTGAAGAGGTTGAAAATGAAATCGAACAGCTTAAACTTCCGTACAAATAAAAGAGTTCCGGGGACACCTAAAAGCGTGGACCTGTTTATAAGAGAGCATGGCACGACTGGCAGGAGCAGTGGGGCCTGGAATTTCACATCATGTAACATAGCGTGGAAACAGGCGTCAGCAGACATTTTTTATTGATGAAGATTACCGGTCCTGTTTGGAGTTAATGTCCAGGTGGTGCAAAAAATATAAAGTGGAGACATGGGTCTGTTCTCTTATGCCAAACCACGTTCACTTAATAGTTGTTCCCCCCCAGGATCAAACAGGACAAAACAGGACAAAAGATGCTTTAAATCTGTCGATTGGTGAAGCGCACAGATAAACCCAGGGCTTAAACCCCAAAAACCCGGACCAAAAAGAAAAGATAAGTAAGGTGTCACCAGAACGAGGATATGTAAAAACAGATGAAACCGTACTTTTTACCGGTCTGTCAAAAATAATGAAATTGCGAAGAAAGTTGAGTATTTTAAATCACAGATCAGGATGTGATCCCGATTACATTTTTGCCTGAATTCTCTGCTTTACGCGACTGGAAAAACAATATATTGTGATTTGTATAATCTACAGACCTGTATTTAGTGGCTGATTAGTTACTTAAAAAAAGAGTCAGCGTATTATGGTCGTAAAGACTTTATCAAAGAATAATATTCCTATAAGGCTCACTGATGAAAGGTGGTCTCACATTACGGAGGAACATTACGAATTGGCCGGCATGCGATTGGAACTACCGGATGTTATAGCTAATCCTTCACGTGTATTAGCCGGCAATGCGTGTGAACTGCTGGCTGTTCGGGAAATATCCGAAGGCAGACACCTTGTCGTGGTTTACCGTGAAATAAAAGACACTAATGACGGTTGCATTATTACAGCATTTTTAACAAGCAAATCAAAGTCGCTTGACCGAAGGAAACAGATATGGCCCGGTTAGCAATCAGTCAGTATTTGCAATTAATTCCTGTTGTGAAGTATGCTCCACAGCAATACCTGTGGTCGTCTTACGATACCGAGGCAGATGTATTGTATATAAATTTCAAAAAACCGGGTCGTGCCACAGACAGCGAACTTACTGATGATGATATAATCATCCGATATGAAGGAGATACAATAACAGGATTGACAATATTGAATGCAGGCAAAAGAATTATGAATCGGTAGAAAGCCAAAAACAGAAAAATAAATGCCAATGGTTTAAAATTGTTGGACTCTGTGAACAGCTAAAATCTGACTTTTCGGAGGTATTATGGGGTTGACATAATCTTGTATCAGTCGCCGGGTCGGAATTGTGAAACATGGAATTTCCGGGAATAGTGAAACTGCGAAGAAAGTTGAGCATTTTAATCACAGATCAGGATGTGCCCCCTGTTCGGATTATTATCAGAAGCAAAAGAGCGGTTTGACCGGAAATATGAATTAAAAGTTTTGGGGCATCCTTCATTTTCCGGTTTACACTTTTTCGCTCATCCGGCTGCTTTGAGAAAATATATTTCAAACCGAAAAATTATGTGTAAAGCGTGATATGTGAAAATCTCTTCTGTTTTAGCGCGGAAAAAAGTATAAACTACTTTTTTGCTGAAATGAAGGATGCCGTTTTTTTACAAGTGAATAATAAGCTGGCAAGATAGGAGTTATTGATGGGGGGTTTTTAGTTTGACTAAGTTTTGGGGTGTGGTTGTATGGGGATAGATGAAGGGGGTTTTTTAAGGGCTGATAACAAGAATCCATCACTTTACTAAGGGAGAAGAATAAATGCACAAATCAACATTTATAAAATTCAGAATATTGTTTTTTATAATTACTTTTATCTTCATGACTAGTTGCTCAGGTCAATACAGTTTAAAAGAACAACAAATAATTTCTGAAATACCGCAAGAGCAAATGCAGTATAATAAAGGTATTATTTCACATCCTAATAAGAATGATATTAAAAACGCCATAAGTTTTGGAGAAAAATCGAAGGACAATAAGTCTTTAATGTATGCTTACATTAAAAAAGGGCCTACAGATTTTTGGAATAATTCTGATGTATATGTACATACAATTACACCATTGTATTTAATTGCTGCTCATGCAAGAGAACAGGCCAGAGAATACAAAAAAATAGACGCTGATTATATCAATTATTGCAAAAGTATAGATGCAGTTAAATTGTCTCTAACACAACAATTTATTAACAATTTTAGAACATTTCCAATTAAGAGAGAAATAATCTTATTGCATAATGGAGAAAGGATAAAAACATTACCATCAATTAGAACACATAAAGGGAGCAATCCTTTTGGTTCTCATAATAAGGTTATAGCGCAATTGAATAGCCAATTACCATCTAGTAAACTGACAATGTCTAAAAAACAATTAAAAAGCTTAGAAGCGACATATAAGTCTATGGGCTACACAAATGAACAAATAAATACTTATATGGGCGTAATACGGCACAGTTCTAACAATAGTAGTGATAATATATTACTACTTGAATCAGACAATATTTATAGAATTAGCGATCTTAATAAACTCGGAAAATACGAAATAATTTTTAGAACTCAATCTACTAACAACTTATTATTTACAGGCGATAAAGAAATCAGATTCCCAATAAATTTTAGCAAGTTCAAATAAAAGCATAACAATCAAATCAATTACTACCCAAAAAGCGAAAAAGAAGAAAGTAAAAGGCGACATTAACCCAACTTTCGCACGAATTCGAGCAGGAAAATTTTTAAAAAATTAAGATTGATAGTTATTTCAGCAGATTATAAAAACAGACCGTTTTTGACCTCGCGAGCAATGTATTGATATTATTATGTTAAATTTTTTCAAGTTGGATGTAGTGGCTGTTTTAATGGCTATTTTTTGGGGATGTCTTGCCTCCAAGCCTGTTATTGGATATACCATTGGCAAGGAGGGGATAACACTATGTTTTTTAAAGATACTTTTTCAAAAACATCCAAAAAGCCGGTACTGCAACTTATTGAA
>Ga0233437_1006542_pt1 | contig 11814 bp, 21 predicted proteins | sample SI_122_August201_FD_182714 | JGI IMG/M metagenome (GOLD analysis project Ga0233437, IMG submission 182714) | Seawater microbial communities from Saanich Inlet, British Columbia, Canada - SI_122_August2016_200_MG | ecosystem: Environmental > Aquatic > Marine > Inlet | place: Canada: British... | reverse complement strand
AAACACATCATACCCTAAGAAATATTTTGTAGAAGGATTTATCTCTATGGAAGATATAAACTCTGCAGAATTAGATGTTTTAGCTACTACAATTAGAGATTTGACAAAAGTAATAGTTAGAGATGTGGATTCTGATATTTGGGACGTAATGTCTGAAAGTCAAAGTCCGTCAAACATTCAAACTTTTGCAACTACAGCAGTAGGTGGGGACCAATGGGACGCAGCAGATTATGCAGCAGACATTGTTAAAGACTTAATGCGTGCAAAAAGAATGATTAAGGATTACAACTATAACCCTGAAGGTGCTTCACTTTACCTTAACCCTACAGACTATGAAAGTCTTGTAAACTGGTTAATCAGTGGTAAAGGTTCAAGTATACCTGGATTTTCAAGTGAGAAAGTTAAGTCAGGAGTTGTAATGCAAATCTTAGGACTGAATGTTAAAGTTTCAAACAACGTAACTGATGACTATGCTTTAGTTATTGTTCCAAAGAGAGCAACAACTTTCAAACAAGCTTCAGCAACAACTTCAAGAGTTGTTAAAGAAGAAGGTATAGGAAGCAGGATTAGAGTGTGGGAAAGCGGAATAGCTTATAACACAGACCCTAAGGCGATTGTATTGATTACGGATACACAAACTTAAAATGGAATCTAACGCAAAGAGACTATACGACCATTTCATAGCAACTAACCAGATTGACAATGCAAAACAGATAGCAAAAAAATATCCGCATTTTGTTGAGAAAGTTAAGAAAGCTAAGAAAGAATAAATTTACCTTTTTTCCATTGGGTTGTGGGGGGGATTGACTCGAAAGAGTCTTCCACAACCTTTATATATTTCTTTAATTAAATTAAATTATGACTGCAACCGTTACAACTAGTGGAACAGTAAAAGAAGGTCCAGGAACTGTAGGCACAAGAATATTAGAAAAGAATTACCCTTATGAAGAAGGACTAATTGCTGGGACTACAAAACAGTCGGACGATTAAATGGGAAAAATAATCACTAATAGATATATGCCTAAGAAAAATCACGAAGTCGTCCCTATTGGAAATATAGGGAAAGAGCCTTTAGTTCTACCAAACTATTCAGGAGTAAAACGTTCTCTGAACGAAGGACCACAAGATTTTAATGTGAAAAGAGAAATGATTGTTTATGATGATATTAGAGTATATTTCGGCACAGATAAAGACGGTTATATTAAAGCTAATAATACAGGTATGACTATATATACAGAGGACGAGATGTTAATAAACTCTCTAGCTAATTTAGATATAATGTCTACGGACGGAACAATTACCCTAACCTCACTTAATATGATACTGGCCACTAGAGATTGTACATTTGATGGGAGTATTCTACTTAAAAATGTTATAACATTAGAGGCAGGAGATAGCACGCCACAAATAAAATACTCAAATATATTTAGAGGTCCAGCAAGTGGGAGAGGTTATTCTATTACTACCTTCGACAGTCCAGAACAAGGACAAATAATATATATAAGACTACAAGGCTGTCCGATTACATTCGTAGACCAATCTAGTGGTAGTGGGAAAAATATTTATATGTCAGGTAGTGTAAACTGGACGTTTACAGCAAATCAAACAGTTACTTTTCTTTATGATAATGGCAACTGGTATGAATTAAGCAGAAGTTTAAATTAAAATGATTTCAAAAGAATACTTTTTAAATTCAAAAGCTGAACTTAAAGATGGGATTTTACTACTGAATAAGAAATGGAACTTAATGGAAGTTGGGGAAAAGAAAGAGATTAAGAAACTGATTAGAGATATATGTAAAAGGTATAAACCTAAAAGAGTTTTAGAGATAGGTTTCGGGTTAGGTTACACAGCGACGGAGTTTCAAAAGTTTAACCTACAGAAACATATTATAATAGAAGCCCACCCAGAAATATTTAAGACAGCTATGAAATGGTCAAAGAAATATAAGAATGTTTCCGTAATAAATTGTTTTCTACAGGATTTTAATTATGATACTAAAGATTATGATTTAATATTTGATGACAGACAGGAATTAGTTTATCCAGTTAAAGACGGAGTTATATTCCCAAATTATAAATTATTAAACTAATACGCTATATATGGTGTATGAACTTCAAAAAGTCGTGTAAAAAACACTCCGACTCAAACGCCGTCAGGCTTAGTTATCCAGGACTAGACCTTATTAGTAGGTTGCAATCGGGGTCTATGCCGCCCCTTCCTTTTTGACACTGTGCCAAAACCTACCGACAGGTTTATAAAGATTTACCGACGATAAAGTAGTGTAAGACATGAGGCAACATTATGATAATATGCAAAGCTAACAATGTTACGAATGGGAAAAAGTGTACCAAGAAAGCAGCGATTAATGGAATGTGTTTGATGCACTACTACATAGCAAGACGTGGAAAAGATGAAGTTGTGGAGACTAAGAAACTTAAACTCAAAGTCCCACGAAGGAGCAAGTATAGAAAATGAATAAATATATTAAACTAAATGAAAAAATTCAAAAAGAAATAAATAATTTCCCTATAATTTTTGCTTTTAATGATAAACAATTAAAAGAAGGAATGGAGAAATTTAAAACTAACAAAAAGGAATTACTTAGTATAGAAAATTGTGGTGGATTAATTAGAAGAAAAGACAAAAATAAATATTTAAATATGATTAAAACCCATGATGAAGAAATTAAGAAAGCAAGAGAAGATGATGAGTATATTTATGAAATGTTTAGATATGAACTTGCAAATCATGAATATATTATAACATTTGATGAAACAGATACCCTAGAGTGTTTAGGATATGATAGTTCAAAACAATTAGATAAAAGAACTTATAATTTATTTTTAAAAGCTAAAAATGATTATTTGAAAGCAATGGAGGATTTAGAATGAAAACTAAAATAAATGTAAATGGAATAACAGAAAAGACGAGTGCAAAGGGAAAAACATACTGGGTTGTGAATACAAATGAAGGTGGATTAACTTGCTTTGAAGAAAATATTATTGAAATTGTTAAACAAAACTTAGGAAAAGAAATAACTATAGAGATGAAAGAAGCTAACGGGTTTAAAAACATTAGGGGACTATACCCTAATGAAGTTACTGTAATAGACGAGAAGTTTGAAGCACCAGTGAAAAAAACTATTACTCCGACCCCAAACCAAAGCAGCAGCTTTAGTGACACAAAGAACGCCAGTATATATGCGAGTTATGCGAAAGACCTAATCATTTCAGGTATGCCTGAAGATGAAGCCATTTCGCTTGTAAAACGGCTCTTAGGAGCCTTCACTCCACGGAGTGATTGAAATGGTAAAAGAAAAGAAATTAACTAAAAAAGAAAAATTAGTAATAGATCAAGGACTAGACCTTATTAGTTTAATAAAAAAAACATGGCTTAAACGAGGATTTGATTCTGGATTTAGACGAGGTTATAGAAAAGGTATGATACGTGGTGCAATAATAGGTATTGTAATGTCATTTATAGGAGTATTAATATGTCTGCTATAGAACTTATGTGTTTCATGGTTATATTTTATATCTTGCGAATGATAGAAAAAGCTATTAAGACGAAGGTATAGAACTATAATAGTTACGGGGGGGTTTCTCATGTCTACACATACGAGTTCTGTTCCTCCCTGTGACAGCCCTAATGGTAGGAGCAGTTTAAAGACTTAGGATTGTTATACCCGTGCAAAGGAGGTGATAAGATAGCATTAATTGCTGTTTTTTCGCCACTGCCTACGCAATACTTTCATTTTAAAGCTTTGCACGCAAACAGGCGTGCTAAAGCATTAAAAGAAAGGATTGCATCACGGCATTATCGCGAAAAAAAAGCGGTAGGAGAAGTTAAAATGAATGAATACAAAGATTGGATTTTACACAATATAGAGAAAACACAAGACGAGATTAGACAACTTAACACAAAAAACAGACGAATTGATATCTTAATTAATAGATTTATCAAACTTCACGAGTTACTAGATAACCAGTAACTTTATTTTTTTGTCATAGCACTTCCGCCAGCAAGCAGTCGAAAGCTTTTTATATCTGCTTATTCATAAATCACTACGTGATTTATACCAGCATAGCTTAACCCCCCGCTTGTTTATGGCGGAAGAAGGCAAATAGGCTCATATAAGCACTTTATTTCTTAAGCCAAGCATGTATATGGCTAAAATTAACATCTTTATATAAGCCTGCCATTGTAGCAGGCTTAATAAAGGCTGAATAATAGGCTTGGCTTGATTTATCGAGGCAAAAGCTTTATGGCAAGCCTGCGAACAGGCAGGCTATGCTCATAAATCGTTTGCTCATTGTTCCCCCCCCCTACCCCCCCCCAAAAGGGGGGGTAGGGGGGGGACTATAACAAGTAACATATAAGAGAGTAAGTTTCTAATAGTAGCGATTATTGTTTATTTTTGTTGTTTTTATAACCACGTTCCCGCAGAAAAATTTTATAAAATACAATATAATTTAAGCCCCCCCTTTTAGCTTTTTCAAACAACATAAATAGTTTATATATATACGTGTATTAGTTACACTACTACTATTACGTTATGTTTTATACATATTATATATATACAAAAGTATCACACATAAATATATAAATAGAGATATATATATATAAATTAATACAATGGGAAGACCAATCGGAAATGGAAGAATAACGACTTCAGTCACTGTAAGTCCCGAATTCTTTAGATTAACTAAAGAACACGGACTGTCTTTTACTGAAGCATTAAGGACAGGATTAGCAATAAAGTTTGCAGAATTAGGAATTGCTGAATACGATAATGAGTTAAATTTATTCAAAAAAATGACGTTTTTTAAGCAAAAAATGGAAGAAAACAGTGAAAAATTGATAAAAATGGAAGAAAAAATGGAAAAAATGACTAAAAACACCCTTATTTCCAGTGGAAAAAACACAGTTTTTGAAGAAAAAACACAAAATGCCCAATAAAAACTACGAAAAAGGAAGAAGAAAAGAGTATAAAATTGTTGAAAAATATCGAAAAAGAGGTTATGATATCGTTCAAAGAAGTGCTGGTTCTCACTCTCCGATAGATGTTTTTGCTATAAATAAAACTACAAATATTATAAAACTAATTCAATGTAAACCTGACACAATGTCAGACACACAAATTGATAAGATATTAGAAGAACAAAAAGAACTAAATGACGCTTACACTGTGGAGTTTGTAGTTGAATGATAGATATAACACTCGATGACTGGCAAAAGAAGTTCCTAAATACTGAAGGAGACCGTGTTTTATGTTGCGGTAGACAAGTTGGAAAGTCAGTTATTTGTAGTAGAGACGCTGGAGAGAAGGCAGTAAAGAAGAAAAACATTAATATTCTTATGATTGCACCAACAGAACGTCAGGCATACGCTCTTTTTGAGAAAACATTAACATATTTAATAGATAATCATTCAAAAATGATAATGAAAGGGAAGAATAGACCTACTAAAACAAAGATTTCTCTAATAAATGGAACTAAAATATATTGTTTACCTACTGGAATGAGTGGTATAGGTATACGTTTCCTTACAGTTCATGAACTTTACGCTGATGAAGCGTCAAGAATACCTGAGGATGTTTGGGCTGCAGTGACACCAATGCTTCTAACTACGGGGGGTAATACAACTTTGTTATCTACTCCTGCTGGTGGAGAGGGGTATTTCGCAGACGTTGTAGAAAATAGAGAATCTGCTTTCGATTCTTACGCAAGATTCGCAATCTCCTCAATGGAAGTGATTAAAACTAGAACATTATGTGCCACATGGTCTAAATTACAACGTGATAAAGCTATAGAACATATAGAAAGAGAAGAAAAACGTATGACTAAAAGACAATTCGCACAAGAATACGTCGGAATGATTGTTGAAGATTTAAGACAATTTTTCCCTACTGACTTAATTAGAGAGTGTATGAATAGAACTTTAGTTCCTAGAAACATTGGAGACAACTTTTTAGGAGTTGATGTTGCAAGACTGGGAGAAGATGAGACAGTGTTGTATTCGCTTAAACGAATAAATAAAACAAGACTAGAAGAAATAGATATGGAAATAACAAAAAAGAAACGTCTAACTGATACTTCAGACAGAATAAAAATTGCAGACAAACAACATCATTATAAAAAAATATACATAGATGACGCAGGAGTTGGGGGTGGAGTGTTCGACACATTACTAATAGAACAACAAACTAAAAGAAAGATAGTCTCTATTAACAATGCTACAAAGAGTTTAGACAATGAAGAGAAAAGAAAAAAGAAACTTCTAAAGGAAGACTTATACAATAATCTTTTAAATCTTATGGAAAGAGGTTTAATCTCTCTAAAGAACAATGAAGAAACTTTCTTATCTCTAAAGTCTATTCAGTATGAATACACCGAGAATAAAAACATAAGAATCTTTGGAAGATACTCTCACATCACAGAAGCACTAGTAAGAGCAGCGTGGTGCATAAAAGACAAAGGTTTAAATATATGGATTTGCTAAAATAAGAATATGGGAAAAGTAACAGTAAAAGGATTAGATGGGAAATCAAAGCTTTTAACAGTCTCCGAAGACGTTGAAGCACAGATTTTAGTTCAGAAAGAACTCTCTGAAATTCAAAACGAATTAGTAGAAAATTTAACAAAAGAAATAGTTTACTTAAAAATGACTATGGGAAGAATAAAATAAATGGCTGACACAGGAATATTTTGCACGACTGCAGAAGTGCAACGAAAAACAGGAGACGGAGCTAGTGCAACAGCAAATGTAGAAGCATACATAAATGATTTTGTTTCTCAAGCAGAAAGCACTATAAACGTTATGACTAGGAAGAATTGGAGCGACCTATATAGTGGATTAAACACCGACGTTAAAAAAATATTAAGCGAAACTGCAAGTAATCTAGCAGCAATTTATGTTATAAGTTATGATATGGGAGGCTATACAAACTTAACAGAAGCTTCAAACATGGTAAATATATTAAGAGACGTTGCACTCAGAAACATTTCAATTTTAAGAGATTTGAAGCAACAGGACTTTATGAATAATGCATGATTTTAAAAATTTCCCTGAACTAACGAATAGTCAAATGAATGAGTTATATTTTAAATCTCCACATAAACAAATCACTCAAGACTTTAGAGCTACAATTACAAAAGTTCACGACGGAGATACAGTCACTATGACGTGGAACGAAAGAGATTTCCCATTCCAATTAAGATTAAGAGATATTGACGCACCTGAATTAAATAATCAAGGCGGTCATGCAGCTAGAGACCATTTACAAAATCTTATAGAGGGAAAAGAGGTTGATATTCTTATAGACCCTGAAAACAGAGTAGAAAAGTGGGGCAGATTATTAGGAGATATTTTAATAGGTGGAGTTCAAATAAGCGAAGAAATGACAAGATTTTCTCACGCTGTTCCATTTAGTCAAAGAAGAGAAACTTTATTGCCAAATATAGAAATGGAGTTGAGTGTAAACCAATGGCTGACTTAATTAGAACTAAAGACCCAGCAATAGCCTCTTATGATTATAATGACATAGCAGACGGAACAGGAGTTGTTATACATTATTTATATGATAATAAAGTAGGTAGAGAAACACCCTTCGGAGAGGAAATATATGCTCACTGGTCAGGAAGTTCAGATGAAAAAAACTATAGCACAGGACAATTTAACGCCCCACGTATATTAGAAGGAACTGCTATTTTAAGTTTTGCTCATTTAGGCGATGACGGAACAACAAGCACCATTATAAAAATATTTCATAAAGACGGTGCAACAGAAGAAGAAACACAAATAGGTAGCACTTGGAACGATTATGTTACCCAATCACAAGAATACGAAATAAAAAACGCTAAAATTATTCTCCCTAGAACAAAATTTAAAAGAGGAGATGAATTAATAATCCAACTAGATTCAGACTGTGGGGGTGGAGAAGAACATTGGGTAGGAGTAGACCCACAAGGGAGAGCATTCACAGTGGGGGGACACACAGTCCCAGCAGGATTTTCAATATTCGTAGCAAGATTACCATTCAGAATAGGAACTTAAAAAAATGCCAGAAACAGATATAGGAAGCACAGCAGTTAGCGATTTGACTAACGCACAGACAGATTGGAGTGTAGATAGTGCGAACTTAGATAGCCCTACAGACCAAAAAGAAACTACTTACCAAATTGGAGACTGGAATAAAAAGTTAGGTTATTATAAATCTGTTCCTGAACTTCAAGCCTCAATAGACGCTAAAGCTACGTGGACTGTTGGAAAAGGTTTCACAGCTGATGAAAATACAACATTTAGATTAGGTATGATTTCAGGAAATGGAGTTGATACTTTTAACACAATTTTAGAAAATGGAATTAGAGTTTATAATATTGGTGGAGATAGTTATGCACACATAATAAAAAATGAAAAGAATTTAACAGTTAATTTAAAACCTTTGAATCCTAGCACTATGGTTATTGTTGCGAATAGACAAGGTAAAATAATAAGATACGAACAAACATCAGTAGTAAAAGGTAAACCTAATAAAAGATTCAATCCTGAAGATATATTTCATTTAAGTAGAAATAGAATTGGAGATGAGATTCATGGGCAAAGTATGATTACAGCAGTTGAAGATATTATCAAAATGCGTAATGAAGCAATGTCTGATTTCAAAACAGTTTTACATCGGAACGTAGCACCTGTTATAATATGGCACTTAGACACCGACGATGAAACTGAAATTGCAAGCTTCAAAACTAAAACAGAAACAGCAAGAAACAATGTAGAAAATATTTATATTCCGAAAGGAGCAGTAGTTCCTGAAGTATTATCTATTGCACCAAACGCAACTTTAAATCCTTTACCTTGGATAGATACATTAAACAATTACTTTTTCCAAGCAACAGGAGTCCCTGATATTATTTTAGGTGGAAGTAAAGCGCTAACAGAAGCTTCAAGTAAAATAGCTTATTTAGCTTTCCAGCAAACTATAGAAGAAGAACAGTTATATATCGAAGAACAGGTATTGAAACAGTTAGGAGAAACAATTAACTTAGAATTCCCAGCTAGTTTAGAGAATGAAATGTTAAGCGATAATAAAAAGGACGGTCCAGTAAACATAGACCAATCTGAAACAACTGCAGGAGTGGGTCAATAATGGTATTTGAAGAACAACAAAAAGAATTTCAAAAACAAAGAGAAGAATCAGGGATAAAATGGGGCGAGTCCCCATGGGATTTATTAGATTTAATTGGAGTTGCTGGAACTACAAAGATTGGTGGAGATATAGCAAAAAAAACTGTAAAAGTAGGTAAGAAATGGATTCCCTTAAAAGACTTAGCTAAAAAAGCAACAGGAATATTTAATGAAAAAGAAGCTTTAGATGTTTTTCTAAAGAATATGAAAAATCTAGACGACGTTATACCACCAAATCAATTAAAAAAAGTATTGACATCTGATAAATTTATTAAATCATTAACTGCTGGAAAAATGGCACAGTATACAGATGAACTACTGGGTGCAGGAAAATTCGCAGTAAAAGAATTAGGAGAAGATTTAGGAAGAGTTACTCCTAGAATTTTTGCAGAAACAGCAGAACAAACACTTTTAAAAGGAGCAGATGTAATGAAAAAAGAGTTGTTCGAAAAAGCAGCTGAAAAAGCAGGAATAAAAACAGTTACTAAACTAATGGCTAGATTTGGATTAAGTTATAAAAATGCTGTTAAAATAGTGCAATCTGCTAAAGTTCAAAATTTTTTAAAATCTCCATTAGGAAAATTAGGTATAGCAGGTGGAGCAGCAGGATTGACAGGATTAGCACTTAAAGGGACTGGTGTTGTTATAGGAGTTGATATATTAACAAACTGGGCAGCACTAGATAATGTAATGGGGCAACAATCAATATTAATCAGAGATTTAACAAACTCAGCTAAATTCGGACAAATTTCCCCTGAAAAAGCTAGAGAACTAATAGAAGAATCTGAGAGTATTATTGACATAGCAGAATCTAAAATAGAAGGTTCTATCAAATGGGACCCAGCTTTAATACTATCTAAAAAATTATGGAAAGCAGGAATAGATAGCACTAGACAAGCTATAGAAGTTAATAAAATGATGTTGGACGAAATTCAAAATAAAGAAAATTTAGAAAAATACGGAACTGAAGATATTTCGGGAATGTCACCAGAAGAAAAAGAAAAAATAATGAAACAAAAAGAACATAAAGAAAGAGCAAAAGAATTTGAAGAAGGAAAAAAAAGAACTTTCAATAAAGTTAAAGATTTGAAAAAACAACCCGAATTTAGAACAATAAGAACAGAACCTAGCGAAACATCAGCTAGGAGAGAAACACAACCCAGTGTGGGATTTGGACTAATATAAAATGAATATAAGAAAGAAGAATAAGCAGGAATTAATGGTGGTAGCAGTTGCTATAATTTGTTTAACTATATTAGAGATAGTTGCACTAATGAACGGAGTAAACGGAACACTATTTTCTGTTATGATTGTTACAATCGCAGGACTAGCAGGCTGGTCAATGCCACAGATGAAATTAGGAAATTAAAATGGAAGAAAATACAAATAACGAAACAAATACAAATGAGACACAAGAAGAGAACAACATAGTAGCTAGGGCAGAGAAAGCGAACAGAGAACTAGCAGAGAGAATAACACACTATGAAGCTCTTAAAGCAGAAGTAGACGCTAAAAAAGCAGAGATTCTTTTGAGTGGAAACTCAGAAGCAGGACAAGCACCAGTGGAAGAAAAGGAAGAAGAGATTAGTAATAAAGACTATGCTTCACAAGTTTTGAAAGGAGAACACAATGAATAAAAAACAGAAAGATTTAGGTGTAAAGATTGGAACAAAGGCTCAGATACTGTGGGAAAAAGTAAAAACTGATACTGAAAGAAGTATTAAAGAGACTGAAGATTCCTTAACTTTTTATCGCGCTACTCTAATTATGGCTAAACAACACATAGAGGCTGAAAAGAAGAAGCTTTAAATAGTTATAATTTGAGAAGGATATTAAGATGGCAGATGAAGCAGTATTAAAATTAAGAATATCTGACCCTATCGACTTTACAGTTGCAGACGGGGCAGGTATTGAGAAGGGGACTATCTGTAAAATTACAGACCCTAGAACAGCCTCAGCAAGCTCCGCAGACGGAGAAAGCTTTGCAGGTGTTGCAGCTAGGGAAAAAATAGCAAACGACGGTAGAACTAGATTAGCACTACATATTAAAGGAATCTTTGATATGAAAACAGTGGCAAGTCCAGCAGCAATAACAGCGGGAGACCCTGTTAAAATCGCAGGAGCAAATCTAATTGACGCTGCAGATGATGATACAGTAGAAGGAATGGCTGAAGTTATAGGTTACGCACTAGAAACAGTAGCAGCAACAGTTCAGGAAACTATTGAAGTGAGGTTGAAATAATGGCTGATACAGTAGAAATGCAGGACATTAGAGGCTTAGATATAGATAGATTAGCAAAAGGTTTTGCTGAAGAATCTTATGTATTCAAGTCAGACTGTCAAGTTAGTTCTATGGGTGGAGATAGCATTAGATGGTTTCAAAAGACAGCAGGAACATTAACAGCAACAACTCCAAGTGCTACAAAGAATGTAAGTCCTTTATCTAAACCAGCAACCCTAGAGGTAAGCTGGACTAGAAACACATCATACCCTAAGAAATATTTTGTAGAAGGATTTATCTCTATGGAAGATATAAACTCTGCAGAATTAGATGTTTTAGCTACTACAATTAGAGATTTGACAAAAGTAATAGTTAGAGATGTAGATTCTGATATTTGGGACGTA
>Ga0233437_1006534_pt1 | contig 11829 bp, 10 predicted proteins | sample SI_122_August201_FD_182714 | JGI IMG/M metagenome (GOLD analysis project Ga0233437, IMG submission 182714) | Seawater microbial communities from Saanich Inlet, British Columbia, Canada - SI_122_August2016_200_MG | ecosystem: Environmental > Aquatic > Marine > Inlet | place: Canada: British... | reverse complement strand
TTTTTCATCCTGTGCCGAAGAAAAGACTGTCGGTAGAACAAAAAGCCAGAGTAGTATATATTTAATTTTCATGTGTTTATACTTGTTTGTTTTTAACGGCAACACATGGAACCCGCAGAAGAATCATCCTCCAATGTGCCAATATTTGCCATACTCGTTTCATGATTTTTTATTGAATTAAGATCGAAGTGAATTTACCGGATCCTGATCGGAAGCGCGTTTGGCAGGCAGGTATCCAAAAGTTACCCCAATAATTACAGAAACCCCAAATGAAATTACAATAGAAAAAACCGAGATTACTGTTTTAATGTCGAACATCATCATTATTATTTTTGATAAAGCCACTCCTAATATAATTCCTATAATCCCACCCGACACACTAATTAAAGTCGATTCAGAAAGAAACTGTACGATTATATCTTTTCGCGAAGCTCCAATCGCTTGCCTGACCCCAATTTCACGGATGCGTTCCATTACCGAGGCAAGCATAATATTCATAATTCCAATTCCTCCAACAATAAGCGAAATCCCGGCAATTACGCCTAACACAATGTTGAATATATTTTTTGTTCGTTGTTGTTGTTTTAAAAGAAGTTCGGGAATTGTAATTTCGAAATCGTAAACTTCGTTATGGCGACGAAGTAACATTCGGTTAATTACTTCCGCAGTTGAACTTAAATATTCGGTTTCATTTACCTGAACAACAATTTTGTCGAGTTGGTTTACGTTTTCAATTGCATTATTACTTCCCCGGTTTGCTGCCAGTTGTTCAATTTCGTCGGTACGCACAAGCGAGCGGTTTTTGAAGCGCATTATCATTGTTTTAGCCGGGATAAAAATTTTATTATCGGTACTGCTTATCCCCAACTCGTCGGATGCTGAAGCGGTAAAATCGCGACGTTCGACAACTCCAATAACCTGAAGCCAAATTTGCCCGCATTTAATATAATTCCCAACTGCTTCTTCGTGATTAAAAAACACCGTGTTGATATTGTCGCCGATAATGCACACCGGAAATCCATTGTCAATGTGGTTTTGGTTGAATATCTGGCCCTTTTGTAAGGAGATATTAAAGAGGTCGAAATAATTATTGTTCACCCCTTCGAGTACAACCGGTTTACTTTTTCCATCTAAAATGGCAGAATAATTAAACGAAATTACGGGGCTAATTTTGCTAACGCTTGGAATAACTTTCTCGATTGCCGCAACGTCAAGCAGGGTTAATCCGGGCGAGAATTTTTTTGTACTTACCTGGGTTTCGTCGTTAGAAGTTTGTACATCTTCGTCTGGATTAATGGCGTTTTGCGTTGGTGAAATAATAATATTATTAACACCAACCATTTTTATCTGTTCCAGGATTTCCTGTTCGGCACCATTTCCAATGGCGAGCATGCTAATTACTGCTGCAACACCAAAAATAATTCCCAATGCCGTAAGGAAAGATTTTATGCGGTTGGCAAATATTGCTTCAACCCCACTTGAAACATCGTACCTGTATCTTTCGTAAATACCTTTCATTTTTTAACAATTATGGTGTTCGCTTATTATTTGATGAAAGGGGATTTAGCTGAACAGTTTCATTTTTATTTTGTTCAACCGTTTTATTGGTCTCCTCTTCTTCTTTGGCTTCGCGTTCTTTTATTTTGTAATACAAATCCATCCCTTCGAATGGCAAATTGTCGAAGTTGTCGGGAAGGGTAAGTAAAAGCACTTCGTCTTCGTTTAAACCTTGATTTACAATAATAAAGTTTTCGTTTTTATCGCCTAAATCAACTATTTTTTTTACTACACGCGTTCCATTATCAAAAAGTACAAACTGCAGACTGTCGTTTTCAAAAACTGCATCGGCAGGAATAAATAATGTATTTGAATATTGGCCTGTCTTAATAATGTTGCTGGTAGTCATTGCAGGTTTTAAATCGGCAACTTCGCCAAAAACCTTAATTTTTACTTCAAATACTTTAGCATCACTTTTTGGCATTGGCTGCCCGATGTTAGCAACAGAAAATACTTCCCCTTCCAATAATTTATCAGGCAAAGCATCGATTCCCAAGGTAACTTTCTGACCAATTTTTAGCCTTGAAATATCGATTTCGTTTACATAAGTAATTGAGTGCATTGCTGAAAGGTCGGGCAAAGTTGCAATTACCGGGCTCCATGGGCTAACTGTTGAACCTATTTTTATTTTTTCGCGGCTACGATCTTTTACATAAATTATCATTCCCGGTTGAGGAGCTTTTATTTCGAGCGATTGAATTGCTTCAAGTAATTTATCTACCCGGCTTTGTCGTTGCCTTACTTCAATGTTATATCTTTCTACCCTTGTTTTTGCCTGTTGTTTTTTTAATTCGTACCCTTTAATTTCCTGATTAAGCCTTCGTTTGGCTTTGTCTAAGTCCATTTCGGCTTTTCTAATTACGGCTGGAGATTCATACACCGATTCATCAAGGACAATTTGCATTTCTTCTACATCTTCTTTGGCATTTGTAATTAAATCGCGATTATTGCTCAAAGTCAGCCCTGAATCCATTTTTGCATCTTCAAAATAATTGAACCTCATTTCCAGATCTTCTTGTGCACTTATTAACACATCTTCTACAACTTTGTGGTCGAGCGAAGCAACGTATTCGCCTGAATCTACTACGGTTCCTTCTTCAATTAAATCAGTAATTTTAATTTCATTTATCCGGAGGCTCCGGTCTCGCAATTTATCGGGGATAACTATATTCACCGAGTTTTGTGCCTCAAGCTGTCCACTTGAATATACCAGGATCTCAAGCGGACCTCTTTTAACAGTAGTTGTTAAAGCAAAATCGTCACTTTTTGAACGAGATAAAATAAATAAAGCAGAAATAGCAATTAAGGCAATTATTGAAGAAATTAGTAATATTTTTCTTTTCATTGTTGGTACTTATTTTGTTTTCTTTAGTATGGATTTGAGTATTGACGTGTTAATTAAGCTATGGTTTAAGATCGGTAAAATAATTTTCGTTATTTAGTTTGAATCTATTTTATAATGTTTTTTCATAACATTATAAAATCCTGATTTAATAACTATTAATCGAAATAATTAATTGTGTGTTAGGAATAAAAAGCTGCTAAATTATTTCATTAAAAGTGTTTTGTCCAAATGGTCGATTACAACTTCGCGTTTGTTAGCATCGAATTTTGAAAAACCCCGATCAAAAATTGTGTAAGGAATTTCAATTTTTGCCTTTTTTAATGCTGAGATTGAAGTTCCTGTAATATCTTCAATTGCAGCTTTTAATAATGGCTCGGTAATGTCGCCAAGCGGAATTCCACCCCATAGATCGTCTTCAACTGCAATGTCGGGTAAAAACCCATCTTTAAAATCGGTAACTCCTTGGGAGTTTGCGTAACGGATTACAATGGGCTGTATTCCCCAATTGTCGAAATCATCATAATAAGTTGGGCTTTCTGAATAAAAATCTTCTGGTTTTAAAGTAATCGAGGCTGTGTATTTACCGTAAGTGGTTTCTCCTACGGTTGTAACATTCATGTATGGTTTTAATCCTGTAATACTTAATTCAGACGCTGACGCAGTTCCGGCTCCTGTTAAAACGTGCATTCTTTCTAAACCCATTTTTATGGGGACAGAATTGATTAATGGTATTTCAAGCTGGTCGCTACGGTTATTATCTTCCCAGTATCTCTGATATTTATCGTTCCATTGAAATGTTACAAGTGTGCTGTTTGAATTTACCACATTTACTGGTGCAACCGAACTACATAAATGCTGGGCGGCAGAAGTATAACCTCCCGGATTATACCTAAAATCCATTACCAAATCGGTAATTTGCTGTTCGAGGAAATACTGGAAAGCAACATCTAAACTAGAGTTATAGGTGGAAATGAATTGAGCATAAAACAAATATCCGATTTTATGCCCTTCATGTTCTATAACTTTTGTAATTAACACAGGATCGAGATTTAATTCAACGGCGGTCATGCTTACTGTTGAACCCGTTGAAATTCCGGTATCTGTTAAAACCCCCAGTGTTATGGTTAAATTTTCGCCGTTTAATAATTCGCGATAGTTCTCGTCGGTTAAATCGGCGTTATTCATAAGTACAATAATATCGCCCCTTTTTATTCCGGCATTTGCAGCCGGGGTATTTGGGTAAACAAATTCAACTAATGCAAAAATGTTATTTGTATTCGAGAAACGTCCGAATGCAAGTGACCAACCATACGATTTTTCAATGCCCTGGAAACTGTTTTCCAATGCCTGAACATCGTCGGTTAAAAACGACCACTTGTCTTCTACATATAAAAGTTTATCAAAGTATTCTTTGGAATCAAATTCATACCGGGTATCAATATCCGGTAATTCGTTGTACCACAGGTAAACATCTTCCATGGCCACACTTATAAAATTATTTATTTTTTGAGTTAATTCCGGTGCTTCTTCTTTTGGTGGTTCGACAATTTCTTCTTCCACGACAACCTCTGGAATTGGATCTTCCTGGCAACTCATCATAAAAACTGCTAAAATAAACAGCAGTGCGATTATTCTTTTCAACATTTTCATCATCTTTTTAAACTAATTTGTAATTGTGCAATTTTAATGTCAATTTTTGGCATGTACAAAAATGATACCTTTTATTTTTTGTTATCATTTGGATACTCAATCCTGACATGATAAATATTAAGCAATTTATTTAACAAGGTCTCTTTTATAATGTTAATATCGCTAAATGTTAAATTTGATTGATCCAGTTGTTTATCTTCAATTTTTTGGTCAATCATTTTATTAATTAATACGCTGAGGTTATTAATTGTTTTGTCTTTTAAACTTCTCGAAGCAGCTTCAATCCCATCAACCAACATAACCACAGCAGCCTCTTTTGTTTTTGGCAGGGGCCCGGGATAAATAAAAGTATTTTCATCTAATTTTATATCTGGATTTTCCTGCTTTTGTTTTAAGTAAAAATATTTAGCTTTTGTTGTTCCATGATGGGTAGCAATAAATTCGATCAGTGCTTCGGGCAATTTATGTTTTTTTGCCATTTTAACCCCGTTTCTGACATGGTCAATAATAATTTCGGCACTTTTAATATAATTCATTTGGTCGTGTGGGTTCATTCCCATTGCCTGGTTTTCGATAAAAAAGTTGGGTTTTGCAATTTTTCCAATATCATGGTACAAAGCACCGGCCCTCACTAAAAATGGGTTTCCTCCAATTTTAAAAATTACATCTTCCGAAAGATTAGCAATTTGCATCGAGTGTTGAAAAGTACCGGGTGCTTCTTCTGCCAGTTTACGTAAAAGGGGTTGGTTACTGTCCGACAATTCAATTAAGGTAACATCTGAAATAAACCCAAAAATCTTTTCAAAAATATAAACTAAGGGATAAACCAAAAGAATTAACAAGCTGCTGAGGGCAAACCACTTTAACATATTATAGTCGAACGAAAGGATAGAACCTTCGTGAATTAAATTTAAAGCTGCAAAAACAAGAACGTAACTTAGAAAAACCCAAAGCGTTGCCATTATTAAATGCGACCTCCTGTGCATTTTATTGAGGCTGAAAACGGCAACTATTCCTGCAATTACCTGCAACAAAATAAATTCGTAATTATTGGGTGCGTAGAAACCAATGAGTAAGGTGCTTGTAATGAGTAGAAAAATAGCCGTTCGCGAATCGAAGAAAGTACGTACAATTATGGGGAAAATAGCCAGTGGGACCAGATAAATATGTAAGTTAGGGAACGAATTAATTAATATTGAAATAAAAATCATACCTGTCAGAAATAGCATTAAAAAAGAAAGTTTGCTAAATTGGTTAAGTATATCGCGTCGGTAAATGTATAAGAACATAAAAATCAGGCTCAACAATGTCAAAATAAGGACAACTTTGCCAATTGAAACCATGTGGCTGTTAATTCCCTTGCCACGCTCTTTTTCAAAGCTTGCTTTTAACGACTCTAAAGCTTGAAATTTTTCGCTGTCAACAATTTCGCCCTCCAGAATTATTCGTTCTCCAATTTGTGTCATTCCACGGGTTGGGGAAATATTTCTTGTAGCTTCAGATATTTCCCTTTTTGTAGTTTCCCCGTCGAACTGTAAATTTGATGAAATATATTTTTCAATAGAAATGCCCAACAACAAAGGATTTGGATCAGGATATTCTTCCCTGATTATTTGGAATATCCCGTTTACTTTGTTGTATGCAGTTTTTTCAGAATAAATATTTTCAATTCCAATAGTCGAGACTGTGGTTCCTACCCTTTTTTTTATTTCAGTTTTATCTGTCAATACATCATAAGTTTCAACGGAACGTTGTAAAATGCCTTTTGTGTAAATCGTTTCCAATTCTTTTTTTAAAACATTAAACAATACTAATTTCCCCGAGTTGCTTGAATCAATAGTAAAGTCAAAATCACTTTTTAGTTCTTTAATTTTGTTGGTTAATAATGTTGTGTCAATAATAAAATAGGGTACAATTGCTTTTAATTGTGCGGCAGTTTCTTCTTCAATTTCCTGAGCCGATTTTATTATGGCAAAGTCAAAAGGGGCTACCAGGTTTTCGTGCCTCCAGGGAAACCCTTTTTGATATTCATATTTAAATTTTGGTTCGCCCGGTAAAATCAGGTACAATAAAACTGCGGTTATCATGAACACAAAAATCCAGTAGAATATTTTTGTGTAACGCTTTAATTTTTGATGAAATTTTCTCATAATTAAAACTTGCAATTAATATAAACAATTTGAAATATTTTCAATTAAAATCATAAATTTCCGGATCGTAAATCTAAAAAAACAAAAAATGTAATTTGAAGTGCTTATCAAACACCGAATTTTTATAGATTTGTCATAATTCATGTAGAAAACGCTAATTGGTTTTAAGAATTAAAATTAAGAAATTATTTTAATGAATTACGGAATTTCCAGTCTTAGTCTTATTCCTGTCAGAAAAGAACCTTCGGAAAAAAGTGAAATGGTGACCCAGGTTTTGTATGGCGAACATTTCGAAATAAGGGAGCAAATAGTTGGTTGGTGCAATGTTAAACTGGCTTTCGATGGGTACCAGGGTTGGGTGGATGGAAAAATGATAACTCCAATAAGTACGCGCTCGTTTAGTAAGCTGGAAAATAGCAAGTCGGCGGTATCAGGCGATATTTTCAATATTATCCCAATAAATGCTGAGCAAAACATGATGGTGGTTGCAGGTAGTACTTTGCCGGTTTGGCGCCCGAATCTGAAAAAATTCTCAGTAAACAAGGAAACATTTAAAATAAAAGGCGAAGTTTTTTATGGCAAAATAAAAGATCTGAGGGGAGTGGCAATTAAACAGACTTTGAAATATTTTAATGCCCCTTATTTGTGGGGCGGGCGTTCGCCATTTGGTGTTGATTGCAGTGGTTTAACACAAATTATTTACAAAACAATTGGAATTCAAATTCCGCGAGATGCCGGCGAACAAGTTAAAGTTGGGAAGGCACTTGGTTTTGTTGACGAGGCCCAACCAGGCGACCTTGCGTTTTTCGACGACGAGGAAGGAAATATTGTTCATGTTGGAATTATGTGGAAACGTAACAAAATTATACATTCTTCGGGGAAAGTGCGAATTGACAACGTAGATCAATTTGGAATTTTTAACGCCGATTTGAAACGTTATACCCACAAAATGCGTGTAATGAAAAAAATAATCGATCCAAATGGAACGGACTGAATTGCTTATTTACATTATAATATTTATTGTTGTTGTTTTCCTGATTGTTAAATATTGGAAAACAGGAAGAAAGGAATGAGACAGTTTGCTGTTTTCAAAGAACCAATCAATCCGGATTTGATAAAAAGGAACTGTCCTGAAAAATCAAACACATGTACACATACCAATATCCAAGGGCAGCATTAACAACCGATGCAATTGTTTTTGTAAAAGATGAAAATGAAACATCGGTTTTGCTTATCAAACGAGGTCGCGAACCTTTTAAAAATAAATGGGCTTTGCCAGGGGGATTTATTAATCTGGATGAAACCCTTGAAACGGCTTGCAAACGAGAATTATTAGAGGAAACCGGTTTAGTGGTAGAAAAAATGACTCAATTTAAAACCTACGATGCTTTAAATCGCGATCCTCGTCACCGAACATTATCGGTAGTTTTTTATGTTGAAATTTTGGAAAAGGAAAATGTAAAAGGAAGCGACGATGCTGTGCAGGCAGATTGGTTTGCAATAAACAATTTGCCCGAGCTGGCTTTTGATCACCAACAAATTCTGGAAGATTTTTTTGATTTTATTAACCTTTAGTTCATTGATTGCTTAATGATTTTGGCGTAGTTTTTAGTGTTTAATACTTCTTTCCAAAATTGTGTAACTGTTTGGTCCCTCATTAAATAGTAAATCTAAAATACTTAAGTTTGGGGTAAAACCAAATTTTTCTGAAAATACCTGTGTGTATTCAATCGCCTGGAAGTTTAGATCTGTTTGCTTTTTATTTTTTGGTGAAATAGTTTCGCGGAAATTTAAAGTGTTTTTCGGAACATTTTCAAAGTCTTCGGTTAAAAACACCCTATTTCCAATTTCTAAAAGCTCGCATATTTTATCGTGGATCGAAAGGTTAAAGTCGAGAAGGAAATCCCATTTTTTCTCAAAAAAATGCTTAATTTCATCCAGGTAATATTCAAGATAAGGCGAAGAATTGTAAGCCGAAATAATGGTTTGTCGCTGGTTTCTTTGCCAGTCAACATCGTACGAAATTTTTAAATCTTTAATTAGTGTTTTTTGCTCTCGTCCTTTTACAACTGGTACTATTAACGATACTGGACCATTAGCTCCCAAAATCACACAACGGTTGCGGTAGGTTTGTTTTTTAAAATGTTCAAACTGTTCAAAAAAAACCGGCGAGTGTTTTACTATTCGCGAATAAAAATGTACCGGGCCAAAATACGAAGTGCTAAGTAAGATTCCTTTTTTAGCCATTATTAGTCTTCAAAAAATGAGTTTTCATTATTATCACTGTCCAGCTCAATTCCTTCAGGATTGGTTTCTTCTTCCTCTTCTTCGAATCCTGTTACTTTACTTTTTTCCTGATTTTTACCGTGTACCTCCTTTAATTTGTTATTTGATTCGATTACTTGTTTGTACCCTTTTTTAATTTTTAAGATGCGGGGATAAAAATAAAATGCTGCAATTATATATCCCAGAAAAATACAACAAAGCAAAACCAAAACTAAAGGTGCATTTGCTATTTCCCAAAAGAAAACATTGATTGAAATTTCAATGGAATTTTGCAAAGTGAAAATAACCAATAAAATGGCCAAAATGAGAATTATTATTATTACGACATGCATAGTTTGTGAAATTTTATGTGAAAATAAAAAAAGGATAACAGTTTCCCGGTATCCTTTTAGCAAATTTATTGTAAGGTTATTTTAATGTATAGAACTAAACATTCTTTTTAACCTGATTTTTCCGGGGAATCCTTTATCTTTATCTAACGAAAGCCAAATAAATTTAGCTTTACCTACCACATGATCTTCCGGAACAAATCCCCAATACCTTGAATCGGCAGAGTTATGGCGATTGTCTCCCATCATCCAATAGTAATCCATTTTGAAAGTATAACTGCTAACCAATTCGTCGTTTATATAAATCTGATCGTCTTTTATTTCCAAATTATTGTTTTCGTAAACCCTGATTATGCGAATGTACAAGGGTAAATTATCAACTGTTAATTGAACCGTTTCTCCTTTAGCCGGTATTGTTAAGGGACCAAAATTATCTACATTCCATTTAAAACGATCGTCTGCAGGAAAAGTATTCCTGTCGTAGGTTTCGGGTTTTTCGATAATTTTATCGACCAGTGTCACATTTGAGAAATTTTGTAGTTTCCCGACATTGATGTCAGTTAATGGGAAAAGGTATTGTTCGCTCGAAAATACGCTGCGGTCGTCTTCTGCAATGTTCAAACGTTCGAGTGCTTTTGGATTTATGGAAGTCCCATTAGTTTTAATTACGTAGTCGTGTTGCATTCCCTCAAATTCTTGCTGAGTTTTTCCGTTTACAAAAAGTTGTCCACGTTTTAGCTCAATTTCGTCTCCCGGAATCCCCACGCAACGTTTAATATAGTTTTCGCGTTTGTCAACCGGGCGGGCAACAATTTCACCAAAATTTCGTGTGTCGCTCCAAACTCTGTCTCTGCCGTATGTCCTGATTAATTGGTAATAACTTTGGTTTTGCAGATTTAATGCCACTGTGTCTCCTTCGGGAAAATGGAAAACCACCACATCATCGTTTTTAATTGTTGTTAAACCTTTTAATCGTTTGTAAGGTTGTTTAATCCATTCGACATACGATTTTTTGCTTTTTATTACGGGCATTGTATTATGTACAAATGGAAAAGAAAGCGGTGTGTTTGGTGTTTTTGGACCGTAGGCAGTTTTGCTTACAAAAAGGTAATCGCCAACCAGCATCGATTTTTCCATCGATGAAGTGGGGATTGTGTAGGCTTCAATAAAAAACATCCTGATAAACGATGCAGCAATTACAGCAAAAATAATTGCATCTACCCATTCAACTACTTTCGTTTGTTTTCCGTCAACCGGGTTTTTCTTTTTCCAGAATGCCCAATGTACTTTTTGGGAAATGTAAATGTCGAAAATAATAGCCAGCCCAAGAAACCACAAATAGCTGCCCAGCCAAATTACCCAAAGGCTGTATAATACCCCGACTGTAATAAAAGTAACCCACTTATTCGATAATAATTCTCTCATTTTATATTGTTGTTTTAAATGTTCAATAAATTTTTCATACTTAATATCCCTGTGTTTTTCTGGCAATATTCTGCTGCCAGAACTGCACCAAATGCAAATCCTTTTCTGCTTTTTGCACTGTGTGTAATTTCAAGGAAATCAACTTCCGATTCGTACTTTACTGTGTGGATACCTGGAACCTCGCCCAAACGTTCCGATTTAATATTCAGCTCACTTTCCTTAGGTATTTTATTGTTTACCCAACTGTTTTTTTGTGGAAGGTTTTTAATAATACCTTCGGCCAGGCTAATTGCTGTTCCGCTCGGAGCATCCAGTTTTTGTGTGTGGTGGACTTCGAGCATTTCTGCACTGTATTCGTTGCGGGCGGCCATCAGTTGGGCCAGCTTTTTATTTACTTCGAAAAACAAGTTTACGCCAATCGAAAAATTGCTTCCATAGAAGAATGTCCCGTTTGTTTCAGTGCATTTTTTATAAACCTCTTCTTTTTTATCAAGCCAGCCAGTTGTACCGCTTACCACCGGAATCCCAGCTTCGAAACAGGTGAAATAATTATTTACTGCCGAACCGGGAATTGTAAATTCAACGGCTACATCACATTTTTGTAAGTTTTCAATTGTTAAATCCCCGGGATTATTTATGTCAATAAGCAAATTAATTTCGTGTCCACGGGAAATCGCAATTTTCTCAATTTCCTTACCCATTTTCCCGTAACCAATTAATGCTATTTTCATGTGTTTATAATTATTAGTTTTTAATGGCAACACATGGAACTCGCTTAATAATCATCCTCTTGTGTGCCAATATTTGCCATGCTCGTTTCATTTTATTTATTTGTTTGAATAAAAATTAGCGACAAAGATAAAATATTAGTTAAATGTAACCAGCCCCCGGTGAAACTTAAAATTATTTCGACAAAATAGTGAAGGTAGGGGACAAACTAGTTTTAGAATACTTTATAGTATTAAGGGCATCTCTAAAAACTCATTTCTTTCAAAAAATGAAGATAATGAATAATATGCAAGGCATAATTTTTTAGAATAGCCGTAGCTATTTCAAAAAATTATAACGCAGTCAGATTGTTTATTAT
>Ga0233437_1006533_pt1 | contig 11835 bp, 13 predicted proteins | sample SI_122_August201_FD_182714 | JGI IMG/M metagenome (GOLD analysis project Ga0233437, IMG submission 182714) | Seawater microbial communities from Saanich Inlet, British Columbia, Canada - SI_122_August2016_200_MG | ecosystem: Environmental > Aquatic > Marine > Inlet | place: Canada: British... | reverse complement strand
AGATAAACTCGGACTTTCCGCACGCGCGTATAACCGGATATTAAAAATAGCAAGAACAATTGCAGACCTGGAAAGCCAGCCTGATATACAGGTTCATCATGTTTCAGAAGCGATCCAATACAGGAGTCTGGATCGTAGCAATAAGTTCTGACATGGACACAAAGGAAATTCCCATAACCTTCCGCACCGTTTTACATGCAAATCTTTTCCATTATTTTTATCCCTTTCTTTATAATCTACAGAATTATGGCATGATTCTTGCTGGTATTTAAAAGTATTTCAAAAACTGTTCGGAGACCCACAAAGCTTATATGGCGATAATACAGCTAAAAGTTTTATGTGTCTTTAAAAATGCAAATTTAATTTTATGCCAGACAGGCAAAAAAAAAGGTATTAAAAAATGTCAAAAAAAAGTAGATTTTTGTTGCAAACTGCAAAAGCAATACAATGGTGGCGCAATCTGGAAGGTTACACCCAGGAAACTTTTGCCAGTAAAATCGGGACATCCAGGTCTTACGTAGCCAGGCTTGAGTCAGGTCATAGTGGCATCTCATTTGAGAAAATAGAAGGGATCAGCGGTTTTCTTGAAATATCTCCGGCCACATTATTAAGCGGGCTCCCTGAAAAACAAGAACTTAACATCCTTTTACAATTTTATACTGATGATAAGATTACAAAACAGGAATTGGAGAGTCTGTTCAGAGCCAGGGTAAAAAGCAAAGTATTGACTCACGAATATTATATTGAAATGCTTCGCCAGATTAGATTGTTAAAATAGAAAAAGCGGGCTGGGATCAGGACGGACAAGTACCAGGGAAGTCGCAAAAACAAACACCCCCGTCTTACTTGTCTTTTTGTCCGTATTATGCGTTGCGCGCAATACACGAATATCACAATATGCGCCCATTGTCGCGCCTTCAATACGAACAAAAATTCTACGTAATACAGGTATATTATTTCTTGCGAATTCCCTTAGCGGATCGGCATTTTTATAATTTCCTGTGCCAAACCATATAGGTGTGTGAGGCTTCCCCACACAAACCTTTTTTTGCAGGAAACTCAAACATTAAAACGGAAGTTAATAATATCCCCGTCCTGAACCGGATACGTTTTTCCCTCAAGTCTCACTTTCCCTCGTTTTCTGGCTTCAGGGTAGGTCTTAGCATCAATAAGGTCTTCATATGAAACAACTTCCGCGCGGATAAATCCTTTTTTAAAATCAGTATGGATGGCTCCGGCAGCATCAAGCGCAGAGGTCCCTTTTTTTATGGTCCATGCCCGCACTTCATCTTCACCAACAGTAAAAAAGGATATTAGCCCCAAAAGATCATACGATTGCTTGATAACCCTGTTTTTGGCAGAATCTTTTATATTAAACTCTTTTAAAAATTCATCCGCTTCTTCAGCAGACATCCTGGCAATTTCATGCTCAAGTTTACCGCGCATTACCATACAATTTTCTTTGGTTCCCGTATCCCGAGGCTCTGGTATTTCCTGGTCATCATCTTCATTGTTAAAAAGCGCTATCTCAGGCCTGGCCGATAAAAAGGCAAAACCTTTTAAAAGTTGTGCTGTTGCAAGTTCAGGAACTTTTCTTAATGGCTTTTCATTTTCAAAATTTTTCAGGCACTTGCTTAAAAGTGAAAACTCTTCATCATTAATTTTTCTGCCACGCTTTTTTTCAGATTCCATACGTTCTATACGTTTTTCAGCAACAACAAGATCGGCAAAAATTAATTCCTGATCCAGTCTGGAAAAGTCCTGATGTGGTCTTGGCTCTTCAAGACCAGGGCCCCGAAAATTGCGAACAACATGAATCAGGGCGTCGCAATCTCTCACCTGCGTCCACAAATTATCGTCACTTTTTTCTTTATGATGCGCCAACATTCCCGGAAGGAAATATTGAACCTGGGCAAAAATTGTTTTTTGGGGATTATACATGCCGCTTAAAACATCTATACGCGAATCAGGCACACTAGTAGTGTTGACCCGATTTTCACTCTTATTCCCTGAATCTGAAAAAATTTGTGTTAATGCCTCAAATATAGTTGTTTTTCCCGATCCTGGAAGTCCTGTAATTCCAAGTTTCATAGGTAATGCCTCCGATTTTAATGAATATTGCCAGTACGCTGTGATTTTTGATGGATATATTGACATACAGTTTCACCCATAAAGGCTGATGTCACAGGGTACTGGTTAAGTGGGGATTATACCCTGAATTCTCATAATGGCAAATAAAAAAACAGTTGAAAACTTACGGTTCACAGTATGTTGTATTAATGATGAGCAGGTCAATATTTCCCGGTTTTTTGTTTCAGCACTTTTTTATCATTTCCTATACAATAATTCGCATTACAGGTTTAAACTTTATCCCTTTTCCCCTTTTTTTGTTTAAGCTGAGGAGGTGCAAAAAGGGCGAGTTTTAAAAAATATTTTTCAGCAAATCGCTGATCGCTGAAAGATTTCACTTGCAATCAGGTATAGCTTGAAATTATAGTAAGCGGACTTAGCGCCCTTCGGGCGGACTTTAATATCTATCTGATATCACAGTCAAAAAAATGGGATTTCCTATACTATAAATTATAAAAATCGGCAGCCTTTATTTTTACTTTTTTTAAATTTACACTTTAAAAAATCACCGGGAAATATAATGTAAAACAGGTTTTATAATTCCGGATTTGAGGTAAATTACTATGTCCAAAACTTTCAGACCGAGTAAACATGAATCAACTATATTATCAAAAATCGAATCTTCAAAAGAATATGCCCGCAAAAAAGCTATTAAACATCTAAATAATCAGGATTTAGTGGAAACACTGTCAAATGGCGTTGCAATGCATCTTATTGACAGTGGGCTTGTAGAAACCACCAGCAAAAATACCCTCCAGGAACAGATTCATAACTCCCTTGAAAAACTCAGCCATGCAGATGACTTTGATGTCGATTATATGGTTTCACCATTCAGAAATCTTGTGCCACAACCTAATGTGGTCAGTCTCTATCTTACTGCTGTTGTGATCGAACAATTGATTAACCATAAAGATGTGGTAGATATTTTCGGCTCTGACGAAGATATTTATAATTGTATTGATCAGCAGACCAAAAAACATCTGCCGTTATAATGTCCCCCTCATTTTATCCCAGGCTGATTAACGGTCCTTTTGAGGATCCGGGATTATATATCCCTTTTGCCTATGAAAGACGTGCGATTATCTGTGATATCGGGGATATTTCATCATTGAGTTCACGAGATATTCTTAAAATAAGTCACGCTTTTGTGACTCATACGCACATGGATCATTTTGCGGGTTTTGACCTCTTGCTTCGCCTGTTTCTGGGCAGGCAGAAGAATTTTTATATTTATGGGCCTGCGGATTTCCTGAAAAACATTCAGGGTAAACTAAGTGGATATACCTGGAATCTTGTACAAAACTACGATACAGAATTTACAATACATGCAACAGAGGTTCATTCCCGATGCCTGCTGACACAGGAATATCAGGCTAAAAACCGTTTTTTTCCGACTCACCCCCCAGTTCAACACAATTTTAACGGTCTGCTTCTTATGGAACCCGGGTTTTCGGTTTTTGCGCAGGTTCTTGATCACAGCACTCCATGTCTCGGCTTTTCACTTAACGAACGCTTTCATATAAACATCATCAAAGAAAAGGTTTATGAGCTCGGGCTTGGCCCCGGGCCCTGGATAAAGGAATTTAAGCAGGCCGTGTTTGATGGGAAAAATCCCGAATTTTTGTTTGAGATTAAATACGGTAAAGCAAAAATAATAAACAAAACTTTTACAATACACGAACTTTCAAACAAAATTGCACGCATAACCCCTGGTCAGAAAATCACTTATATTGCAGATGTAGGCGACACAAAAAACAACAGGGAAAAGATTATTGAACTGGCCAGAGACACAGATCATCTTTTCATTGAAGCAGCATTTCTTGATCAGGACAGAGAAACAGCCATGAAAAAATTTCATCTTACTGCAAAGCAGGCCGGAACTATTGCAGGCATGGCTAAGGCAAAAAGATTTACTCTTTTCCATTTTTCACCGCGGTACATGGAACAATCATCTGTTTTTCAAAATCAGGCATTAACAGCGTTTTCAGAACAGGGATCAGGAGACGGAAAGACTTTTAAATTATAAAAGGATAATAAAAGTGGATTATACTGGTAAAATTAAAAAGACTATAGTGGAATATGGAGCGGATCTCGTTGGTATTGCTGACGTTGAACCTTTAAGAGACATTAAAACTCATCCAAAAAGCCTTCTTGCCCCTTTTACAAGGGCAGTCTCAATCGCAGTCACGATTCCTGTCTCAATTTTTGAAATGATTTCAGATCAGCCCACCTTGATTTATACATCCGTATATCAGACCGCAAATCGTATTCTGGATGAAATCGCTTTTAAAACATCAAAAGAATTTCAAAAACAGGGTTACTTCAGTCTTCCTGTTCCCGCGTCTCAGATTGTAGATAGGAAAAACTGGTATGCTGCAATCAGCCACAAAGCAGTTGCCCGTATGGCCGGACTTGGGTGGCAGGGAAAAAACCTTCTTCTGATAACACCGAAATACGGAGCACGGATCCGTCTTGTAACTGTCCTTACCAATGCTCCGTTGGAAATTGACGGCCCCATAAAAAACCGCTGCGGAAAATGTATGTTATGTGCAGATGCATGTCCCTCGGGAGCTATAAAAGGTATTAACACTAAAGATCATTACAAAACCAGAAATCAGGCCATTGATCTTGATAAATGTGCAGGAAAACTTGCAAATGACTTTGCACAGCTTCCCGGAATCGGAGCGCCTATATGTGGGATTTGTATAAAAGTGTGTGCATTTGGCAGAAAAAAAGACCTGGCAAAAAATTGAGTCAATAAAGAAAAGAGGATAAAAAAATGAGCCTCAAAAAAATTGTGGTTTTTTTTATGTTTATTGTAATACCGATAACTATAACCGCGGCCGAATATCCGCGTAAAACCCCGGTTGTCAGAGCTGTAAGCAAAGTCGGTCCCGCTGTTGTAAATATCAGTTCTCATTATGAAGTTCGTACCAGAACCAGCCCCTTTCCTCAATTTGGAATAAATCAGTTTTTCGACAATTTTTTCAGAGACTTTATGCATCCCGGCGCTGAACAGATCCAAAAAAGAAGCAGCCTTGGATCAGGTGTTATTATTGATGGAAAACGAGGATTTATTCTTACCAATGCACATGTTCTTGGGCAGTCAAATACAATAACCATAACTTTGCAGGACAAAAGGGAATTTAATGCGCGTGTCGTGGGCGCTGATCCTGACTCTGACCTTGCTGTTTTGCAAATATCTTCGGATAAATCATTACCTGCCGTTGAAATGGGAAACTCTGACAATCTTATGATAGGTGAAACAGTTATTGCTATAGGAAATCCTTTTGGCTTTTCTCACACTGTAACAACCGGTGTTGTAAGCGCCACAGAGCGAACCATACGAACGGAACAAAGAATTTATCAAAACTTTATACAGATTGACGCTTCAATTAATCCGGGAAACAGCGGGGGGCCGCTTCTCAATATTAATGGCGAGCTTATAGGTATAAACACCGCTATATATTCAAAAGCACAGGGTATAGGTTTTGCCATACCCATAGACAATGCAAAAAAAATTGTGTCTGATCTTATTCAATACGGAGAAGTTGTTGCGGCATGGATCGGCATTACTGTTCAAAACATAGACGAAAGACTTGCCTGGTATCTTAGAGTCCCTGAAAATCAGGGAGTAATGGTCAAAGAAATTGAGCCGGATTCACCGGCCCGCAAAGCGGGCATACAAAACCGTGACATTATCCTTTTTATTGGAAAAAATAGTATCTCTTCAGTTGAAGACTACGAGACAGCAATGAAAAATTTTGCTGAACAGGATACAATTAAAATAGAAATTTGGCGAAACCGAACCAAAAAAACAATTACAGTGAAAGCAGCCAGATTTCCTGAAAAACTCGCTGAAAATATCGGATACAGGCTGTTTGGAATAAAAGTCAGGAACTTAGCCAACAGATCAGAAGGTGTTTTAATTTCAGACATTAAACATAACTGCTCTATGGCCATGATAGGGGTTGTTCCCGGAGACGTGATCAGACAGATCAATGAAATGACCATTAAAGATACCAAAGACTTTAACAAAGCCGTTATAAAATACCGCCAGAAAAGATCTGTTGTTGTTCTTTTACAGCGGGCAGACAGAGGATATTATATTACTGTTAACCTGTCATAGGCATAGGAATATATAAGTTGACGGTTTACGGTCACAGGTTGCCTGCAATAGAAGCACCTGAGATTTTCAAAGACACATACAATTTTGACTTTTTACAACTTAAAAATGAAGACAAAGACATTGATATTGAGAATTTAATAATCAGTAATATTGAAAGCTTTTTAAAAGAATTAGGCAATGATTTCATGTTTGCCGGCAGACAGGTTCCTGTCAAAATTGATAAGGAAAATTAGCAAAAGCATCTTATGATAATTTTTTTACAGGATTTTTTACAAAAAAAGATCATGGATTTACTGAATGCAGGATACGAGGAATCCTATCTATTAAAACATTGACCCAAAAAACCGGAAATTCAAGTCTGATGATAGATCCTGAAAAAATAAGAATACTCAATAAAGGAATACAAAATCATGAAAAGGAGAATTGTTTTGAGGGTAAAATAGTCCGTATAGCCATGGAAAACAGTAAAATACGTATTAAGGTTGAACTTGAAATTTTTATCACCATATTGATTTCAGAAAAGGAATATATGAAATTAAAACCAATGATAGGGGATAAACTCCTTTTTTTATTCCATATTATGCAATAACATAAATCAATATCTAAAGCAAAGCTCATCACGAAAACCAAATAATAAAAATTGAAAAGGAAGATAAACAATGCGTAATTTTTCATCTTATGGTCCAATAGATACTGATTTACATTATTATGCTCCGAGAAAAGAGCTTCTTGAGTTTGCTCATAGACAGCTAATCGGGGGCAATCCCGAAAAAGGCGGGCATTACATTACAGTATGGGCGCCGAGACAGACCGGTAAGACATGGACTCTTAATAATATATTTTCCAAAATCTGTTCCGATAAAAGATTCGATGTCGTCAAGGTAGAACTGGAAATTTTTAAAACAGAAAAAAATATTGTTCCCATATTGTCATATATTGAAGATGATATTGCTTATGACCTGAATAAAAGTATTACAGGCGCTGATACACCGGATAAATTTCAAAAGCTTTTTTTGAAAGAAGCATTAGATAAACCTCTTATTTTGATTTTAGACGAATTTGATGCTTTGGATGAAGATGTAATATCAGCAATAGTCGGTGTATTCAGAAATATTTACAATATAAGACAAAAGCAGGCAGATAAAAAAACAGGAGAAAAGAAATATCTTTTGCATAGTGTAGCGCTCATAGGAGTAAGAAGCGTTCTCGGAATAGAAAATCAAAAAGGATCCCCTTTTAATGTTCAAAGAAGCGTTAATATTCCTAATCTTACTTTTGAAGAAGTTGAAGCAATGTTCAGATGGCATGAAAAAGAGAGCGAACAAAGAGTGGATCAGGAAGTTATAGAGCGCCTTTTTTATGAAACAAAAGGACAGCCAGGTCTTACATGTTGGTTTGGGGAGCTTTTAACAGAAGGATGTTATTTGTTTAAAGTTGAAAAAGATAAGCATATTGACATTAAATTTTTTCAATGGGTTTATAAAGCTGCCATTTCTGCTCTTCCTAATAACAATATCCTGAATATAATCAGTAAAGCTAAGCAGGAGCCTTACAAAGATATTGTTCTGGATATGTTTAAAACAGATGAAAAGCTTGAATTTAAATATGATGATAAGAATCACAACTATCTATATATGAACGGAGTCATAGATACTGAACTAACGGATGACGGAGATTATTATATGAAATTTCCGTGTCCGTTTGTACAAAAAAGACTTTTCAATTATTTTGCAAATGAAATATCAGGATATATCGGTAAAATGTATGAACCATTTGAAGATATTGACGATGCTATAACAGAAGATGATCTGAACATTCGTAATATAATGAAGCGCTATCGTAGATATTTGGTGGATAACTGGGATTGGACATTTAAAAATGCGCCAAGGAGAACAGATTTAAGGATCCATGAAGCAGCATTTCATTTTAATGTTTACATGTATTTATCAAGCTTTATACGAAGATTCAATGGTGAAGTATATCCTGAATTTCCAACAGGAAACGGGAAAATAGATCTGATAGTAAAATATGCGGGAAAAACTTACGGAATAGAGCTAAAATCATATACAGACAGACCAGGATACAAAGAAGCGTTAAAACAGGCAGCAAAGTATGGAAAGCAATTGAAATTAAAAGAAATATCTTTGATATTTTTCGTGGAATCAATAGATGATGACAGCAGAGTAAAATATGAGGTTGATTCTGAAGATCCAGAAACAAAAGTAAAGGTTCTGCCTGTTTTTGTTGAAACAGGGAATTGAAAATATGCAGTATTTTTGGCATCCTTCATTAGTGGGCAAAAGTAGTTTACAATTTTATCGTAGGTCCGGTTCAGCGTTCATATTTGTTGGATTTCGCTTAGTTACGGGAAAATACAACTACCTGCTTTTAAACATAATATTACCAGACAGCGAACCCCGGCGTTAATACCACTCAATCCAACCTGCAGCCGATTTTCAAAAAGTGTTAACTGGGATATGAAGGATGCCAAAGATTGAATATAGAATTTATTCGGCACAATTGATACATCCCGAAGGTACATTAAAGAAAGTCAACAGAAAATCGAATCCACAGCAGCGCCGAATTGAGCTTCGTTTTACTAAATTGCGAAGATAGCTCAAAACGAAGATTTACTTTTTATAGTACATGGGGATTTCAGGAGTTTAATAATAGTTAAAGGAGGTATTACATATGGCAAAGGTATTGTACGACTGGGATTATTCACCCTACCCAGGGGCAAAAAAATACCCCAATCTGTTTAAGCCGATTCAGATCGGAAATCTTATGATTCCGAATCGAATCAAGTATGCTGCAACAGAAGAAAATTTAAATGATCATAATGGATTTATTACTGACGCTGGTGTGGAATACATGCGTTGGAGAGCCAAAGGAGTAGTTGGCGGATTATGTTTTATGCAGGGCGTTTATATGGATGAAAAACGCCAGGGACAGGGTTATGTTGGCCAGGCCGCTGCATGGGACGAAAAATATATTCCCGGGCTTAAACGGATTGCAGATGCGCTTCATGAACAAAAGGCTGTTGCAGGATTTCAATTGATGGATTGCGGCAGGGTAGGCGCGGTTGAAGTTGATTACGGACATGCGCCTTCGGCTGTTCCCCAGCGACTGAGAGTTTTTAAACCCATGAAGGAGATGTCTAAAGCTGAAATCAAAGAAATGGTTCAGCAGCATGTTGATGCAGCCAAAATAGGCGTTAAGGCTGGTTTTGATATAATGGAGATTTCCGGTATTGTTGGGTACCTGATTTCAAATTTTATTTCAAGCTATACTAACAGGCGGACAGATGAATATGGCGGAGATATCAGAGGAAGAATGCAAAGTGTTGTAGAAATTATTCAGGGAGTGAAAGAAGCTTGCGGCCTTGATATTCCTGTTGGAATCCGTTTATGTTCGGAAGAACTATTAGACGATGTTCGCGGGAACACGCCTGAAGAGTCAATGAAGACTTATGAGATTGCTGAAGAAGCAGGAGTTGATTATATCAGTGTTACATTGGGATGGCAGGAGTCTATCTTTCCGGTAATAAGCCGTGATATTCCTATGGGCAACTGGATACATCTGGCTAAGAGGGCGAAAGAACACGTAAAAATTCCTGCGCAGATGGCTTATCGTCTTTTTAAACCGGATCTGCCGGACAAAGCGATTGGCGCCGGGGAACTTGATATCTGGGAAATATGCAGGTCAATGATAGCTGATCCGCTTATGCCCAAAAAAGTTCTGGAAGGAAGAGAAGATGAAATCAGACATTGCGTGGCCTGCAATCTTTGTCTTGCCAGATTGTTCCGTGACGCTCCGATGACCTGTTATATTAATCCTGTTTGCGCGCATGAAACAGAATCTGAATTTGTAAATCTTTCTCCTGTCAAAGAAGATGATAAAAAAGAGATCATGATTGTTGGCGCTGGCCCGGCAGGACTTGAATGCGCTTATACATCCGCTATCAGAGGGCACAAAGTTGATGTTTATGACAAAAATGATCAGATCGGAGGCACTCTGCTTCAGGCATCAAAAGCGCCTTATGGCGATGATGAATTGTTTACCTGCATTGAATATCAGAAGGTCATGTGTGAAAAAGCCGGTGTAAAGTTTCATCTGAATACAGAAGTTACGGAACATCTTATTCAGGATGAAGTACCGGATAGTATTATTTTAGCAACAGGCCCTGTTTATTCAAAAATTCCCGGGGGTGATAAAAGCGGCATGGTTGTAAATGTGCTTGATGTGCTTGCGGGAAAAGTTCAAATTGGTGAAAGAGTCGTGATATGGGGAAACAGAAAGCCCGGAATCGGCGCGGCTCTGTTTTTGGCAAAACAAGGAAAAAAAGTCACTATTGTGGGCAAGGAAAAAACAGCAGGGTTTGATGTTAATCCTTCATTTAAATGGCGGTACATGATATATCTCAAACAGAACCGTGTGAATGCGTATAATGGTTGTGAAATCGAAGAACTAACAGATACAGGAATTATTGTTAAAACTTATGATGGGTACAGGTTCCCGGTTGAGTGCGATACTATTGTCCTGAGCCATAGAGAACCGAATGAAAGCCTGAAAAAGGCTGCTCAGGCAGAAGGGCTGGAATTATTTGTGATCGGTGATGCACTGGTACCTCGTAATTTATCAAGTGCGGTACATGATGGCTATAGAATTGGTATGCGTATATAATCAGGAGGTTATTCATGTCATTTAATGCAGAAAAAGAAATAACAAAGTTGTGGAAAAGTCTGCACGCGGCTCAGGCTGAAACAGGAAAGACCTACTACAGATGGCGACAGGCAGCCCTGGAAATTGCAGGGCCTGATGCTAATCCGCTTGATGTCGGGCTTAAGGCTGCTGAAATATTTGGGAAAGATATTGGAAAAGGGCTACTCCCCCGGCTAAACTGGCTGAAAGGAGAAGAAGCATTTCTGTTGAACCTGGGCAGAGCTTTTGCGGGCCTGTGGATTACAGATGGCGGGATTGCTTCCGTGAAAAAAGGAGAAAACCCGGGAGAAATCTTTATTGAATGCACAAGAGATCCGTGGCCCACTTATGCAAAAGAGTTTGGCGTGCCGATGGAAGAGGTCGCCCTGTGCAGGGAAAGAATGTTTCAATCTATACTCGAAGATGTAAGCGTTTTTTTTAACATTCGATTAAAAATTGAAGTGCAAAAAGCTATTCCAAGGGGCCAGGGTATGTGGTTATTAAGAGTTTATAAAGACGAATAATAGGGAGTTTAAGTATGGCTGCGCAGATAGATTTAGAAAAATGCAATATGTGTGGTGGATTAGCAGAGCCTTTATGCATAGAAGTGTGTCCTGATATGGCCATCAGAGTTCAGGGAGATCGTGTGGTTGTGACCGAATTCTTGTGTGAAGATTGTAATGAGTGCGGATGTGTTTGTCCTGATTCTGCTATTACTGTGCCACTTAGTAAGGTAACATTTTAAATAATTTTGACTACAATTCCTCGTTCCCATGCTTTGCGTGGGAACGCAGGTCCCACGCTTTGCGTTCATTCTTTGTTTAAACTCAACCTTCTGGCCTACTCTTCTGAATAATTTAACCCTTTTACCCTTT
>Ga0233437_1006531_pt1 | contig 11837 bp, 3 predicted proteins | sample SI_122_August201_FD_182714 | JGI IMG/M metagenome (GOLD analysis project Ga0233437, IMG submission 182714) | Seawater microbial communities from Saanich Inlet, British Columbia, Canada - SI_122_August2016_200_MG | ecosystem: Environmental > Aquatic > Marine > Inlet | place: Canada: British... | reverse complement strand
CCGTCTCCAAGATGGACAAACCGGTCATTCCTGTCATCAACTAGAAATGGTTTTTCAAGTAATCTTTAGGAAATGAATGGTATAAGCAAGTAATCATGAACCTTGAGCTGAATTTACAACACAATTACATCATTACTGAACTTATTGCTACATAACTCGTCAACTTTCTCACTCTTTGATTAAGGGCCAATTCAACTATCTAAGATATTTTTGTCATCTAGATAATGGATACATGCGATGAATCTTAGCGATTTTTTTCAGACTTTTTAGCGAGATGTAAGTCTACAAAATAAATTCATTGACAATGCGTTATGGGATAACTATTGTTGATATGCATATCAAGGTAATTAATTAGAGATTTAATAAAGTAACCTGAGTATTTGTGAAAAGGGGAAAGGAAATTCTAAACATGACTAATCATGTATTACGTTTCACTCAACTTCCTTATCGGCCTAATGACAGGTTTTTTCTGTTTACGTTCAATGCATATTCAAATCAATCTAACTCAAATATCCTGAACAAACCTTTTTTGAGTGCAAAATCACCTGATTTAACATTCAGATCAGAGATATTGTATCTGCACCTGTGATTATGATATCGGAATCTTCCTATAACCGAGCTTTGGAAGAGAATGGATATAAGGCTGAATCTGAATCTGTCAAAAAATCTGCTATTCGCCGATGCTGACGTTATGGTAATGCTCAAAATCAACCACCAAAAGGACTAACTATGGGAGCTATAATCTGGATTGGGATTATATTAATGTTCGCAACTCTTGCGATATTTTTCCAAAGAAGGCAGGGGCGAATATTGAACTCCCTTGTGATCAAGATATTTTTCCCAAGCGGTGGGGTAGTAAGCTCTCAGGTGCGTGTACAGTATGTATTGACCAGCCAGCTGCAATCAAACTCCGTTGAAATTTTAGCAGAATACTCTGGCGATGGAGGAGCAACATTTTCTTCAGCAACCGAGGCGGTGGGAGTAGGCAGTGAAGGAATAAGCGGTCTTTCGTCGAGTCTGGGTGGTGATCAACATACTTTTATTTGGGATTCCCCTGCGAATCTAAATACAGGTCAACAGGTCGGCCTTATTTTCAGAATAACGGCGAAAGATGGCGGGCTTACCTCGACTGACCTGACACCATCCTTCGATACAATGACCGGTCTGGCTTCTCTTGCCATAGACATTATTGACCCTGGTGGTGGAATAGTTAATCCACAGGTTCGTGTTCGATATGTGCTAACAAGTCATCCACCGTCGAACAGTGTAGAAATATTGGCAGAGTATTCTGATGATGGTGGAGCAACATTTTCGACAGCAACTGAGGCCGTGGGGGTCGGTAGTGAAGGAATAACTTCACTGTCATCAAGCGCAGCAGGTGACCATCACATTTTTATTTGGGATTCTCCTGTGGACCTGGGGTCCAGTCAGCAGACTGATCTTAACTTTAGAATAACAGCAACTGATGGTGGTCTTACCGAGACCGACTCGACACCATCTTTCGATACCATGGCAGGCCTGGTGTCATCTATAAAAATTGTTCAAGTGAGAAGTAATCGTACTGATCCATTTGTTAGCCTCATATATGAACTTACCGATACACAACCCGGTATGTCCAGAGTTAAAGTTGAGTACTCCGACGATAGTGGTCTTAATTGGTATGCTGCCAGCGAGGCACCTAATCAAGGAAGCGAGGGTTTGGTTGGATTAAGTGCTAGTTCGGCGGGGGATCATCACAAATTTGTATGGGCAGCAATTCAGGATCTGGGAAGTAACCAGGCGACTAACTTACTTTTAAAGGTTGAAGCCTTAGACACAAGTGCTGGGGGTTCCGATATTACGTCAACCTTTAGTATCGGTTTAAATACTGCGCCTGTCGCTACATTTCTCGCTCCACGTGGTGGAACGGTCCAGTCGCCTGTAATGGTTCGTTGCCTTATCCAAGATGCAGATTCGGATCTTGCCAGTATTGTGTTGTCCTTTTCAGTAGACGGCGGACTAACTTTTAATCAGATAACCCCTGGTACTGACAGTTGGAATCAGCCGTGGTCGAATCTATCAACCAGTCCTGACGGAGAACCCCATCTCTTTAGTTGGGATGCGACTGCAGATGTAGGAAGTAGAAGAAGCGGAATCATATTAAGAGCAGAGGCCGCAGATGTTGATCAAGGTCCTGCTGCAGACTCTCAACTTATTGATGTGGATTCTGCTGGATCGAATAACCGCATACAGATATTGAACCCGGTTTCTGGTACTTATAGTTCTCCAGTCCCATTTCAATATCGACTCACAGGACAAGGACCTTTCGATATTTCGATCTCTTTCTCTACTGATCAGGGTTTAATCTTCCGAACGGGAACTCCTGACCTTACAATAAGCGATCCTGTCACAGGCTTAGTGGGTGGTTCGCAGGGGCAAACGTATCAGGTATTTTGGAACGCAGAGGCAGATTTGCCCGGGCTTGCTTGGGTCGATGATGTATATGTCAAAATCGAAGCGATTGATGCTCAACAGAACAATTATGAGGATACGACTGGTCCTATTGATCTTGATTTAAATCGTTTGCCAACGGCTGAAATTATATCGCCCGGTGGCAATCAGGTGTCATCTCCTGTTTATATTCGATATCTTCTTAAAGATTTTGAAAATGACTTCATTAATGTTGATGTTCAATGGTCAAATGACCAGGGTGCGACTTTCACTACGGCCAGAGAATTACTTACAAACCCTGATCACGATGGAACCCGGAACCTGAGCTCAAGCTATACGGGAGAAGATCACACTTTTGTTTGGGATGCGCCAGTAACTGCTCAAGATGTATTGGTACGTATTGAACCAAGGGATCCCAAACGTGGGCCGGCGATAATTTCTCAGGCGTTTGATATCGGAGGTGGCACACCTGCGCAGGTAGTATTGCACTCCCCTGGTTTAGGAGTCATTGGAGCACCAGTGCCAATCATGTACACCGTTGTTGATACAGGCATTCCGGTTAGCGCGGTAATCGAGTATTCGATACAAGGATCAGTGTATGTAGCGGTAACCGAAGCTGCTGGTGCCCGTAGTGAGGGTCTAACAAACTTGGCAACCAGTAGTGTTGGGGTAAAACACTTTTATGCATGGGATTTTGAGGCGGATTCAAATCTTACGATTGCATCAGATGTTCGGGTTAGGCTGACAATTTATAACGCGCACGGCTCTACCACCGTGGAGAGTGAGAATTTCACAGTCGATGTCTCTCGCTGGGGCACGCCGTGCTCCCGCAATGTAACACGTCAGGTTTCACCACCAGAGGTTCAGGTTTTGCACGGTACCAGCGCATCCTGGACCGCGACACTTAACCACTTTCCAGTTCGATTTTTTGTATCACAGTCTGCAAACGAGCGTTGTAACGTTGTCATTGAATATCGCGATGCCCAGGGTAACTTCCGTCCGATCACGCCTGCTGACGATAGTGATGATAGCACCAATTTGGCAGCTCCATATCACGCAAGAGCGGGTTACCGTGTACTGTGGAATGTGCTTGCCGACATGGGTATAGGCACACACAATACTGTTGTTCGAATAACACCTTATATTGGGGCCGTTATTGGTCCTTCTGATACCACAACCTCTCTGCAAATTACAGTGCCAGGAATTACAGCTCTACCACAAGTAGAGTTCAGCACGGCACCCACGACAGTGACTTTAGACAAAGTTGCTGGAGATCAGATTGCAATAGCTGGCCTTCTTGCGCCAACGGTTCTTGAGGTCGACGCAAAAGATGGCAGCGATAATCTTACCGGTGTACGAGTAAGCTTTGCAGTTGTGAGCTCCACTGGTCCTGACATTAGTGAAATCAAACTGGAACAGGACTTTGATCTTGCTTCCACCACAGACTTTAATGGACATGCTGGAGTTCGTGTGCGTACCAAGTCAGCTCAAACAGCATATACGGTAGAAATTTCTGCACGTGTTGGGGGTTACCCAAGTGCAACACAGATCTTTACACTAGATGTTCGCCCTGGAGTGTTTGTGGCATCTTCCTTAAACCCGACCAAGGTTTCCTATGGTGAACGTGAAAGTCTAAGCTATCATCTCGTCGCCGATCCAACTAATACCAGTCGGCTTGACTTCCTTCCAGATCTCGAAAACCCAATCAGTGTAGAAGCCATTGCGGTCAATGGTGAACTGTCGCATAGCAAATTACGGGTTCCCAATACAATTGGGCAATCAAATATATTTTCATTTCAAGTAAGTCCAAATTTGTTGGGTTCAACAGGTACTGGAGTAGTCTCAACAGATGCAGTACAAATGACAATTTCCAGCTCGTCTATTCAACAAAATATTACACATCGGATCCCGATAGAGACTCCTTATAATACTCAAGTGCTGGATGGAGTTCGCGGAGCAGGTCCACCGCGCCAGGTTCGTTTACATCTAGAACTGGTCGAGGGATTGGAGCCAGGAACACCTCCGACATCTCAAGTGGCCTACGGCGGCGTTACCCTTACACGAAAGTTTCGCGTAGAACTAAGAGATGATGCAGGTAATTCATATGTACATGCTATCGATAGACAGGACCAATATCGTTGTGCGCTTGGCGGTGGAACTATTTCGATCACTCGGCACGATCTAGAGGTTACCTGGAATATTAGCTCGGGTGAATTTAAATACGGTACACAAACCGGTTCAAGCATTACTGTACCGATTACGGCTGCAGTAGAATTCACACCCGAAGGTCCAGGCCCCTGGAGACCGACAGCTAGTGTAAACGCTGTTGCGAAGTTGCACCAGTCGGTGAGTTGGTTCTGGGGAAGGACAAGTACAAATCCTGGATATTGCCGTGCACAACACGGGGTGAATGCCTACTTGACCCGAAGCCTATTTGTCCAAAGAACTACAGATATTACATTGTTAGACAACACGGCAACAACGCGTACGCCGCTTACGCATGCAGATCCAGGACAACAATGCAGAGTAGAGGTGTCAGGTTTGTCTGACTTTCGGGTCTCGGGCCAACTGGAGCCAATCGAACTCGAGACAACTCGTCTGGACGGCCATTCAATTAACCAGGTGAGTGGGTATAATCATAAATTCAAACAAGACCTTCCTTTGATTACGGCGGGAAGTGGTAGATTACGTTCAGCATCATTTACTCTTGTCAGGGGTGAGCCTGCTTCGCCACCGTCCGCCACTCATGCCATTATTCGACAAGCGTGGGTTAGACTGCATTTTTATGAGGTTGTATTTTCAATACCAACCGAAAATCCGCAATTAGAACGCGAGTTATTCAAATCGACTTCAGCATCTTTAGTCCCTGATTTAGCATCGGCGCATGAGTCTCCAACCGGGTCGACTCCAGTAACTGGAATAGGTGGGACTGTTTTGGTTCATAACGGTGAATTTACTTATGATAACTGTGACATCAGTTTCTCGACGCGCGTCGGGGCACTTGGTGTTTGTCGCAGTTATAGCGATCATTCTCGCTGGGCAACAACGGATCGTAGCTCCCTAGGTCCTGGTTGGTTTTTAGAGTGGGATGAGAATATTAATGTGTCGACGCAATGGATTCGTTGGCAAACAGGTGATGGCCAAACTGTAGATTTTACTGGTGCTGGTATTGGAGATTCTACAGAGCGAGGTCATTTTTTCCAGTTAAGGAGGGGGAATATCCTCGATCATGACAACAGTCCTTATTATTTGGTAAGCCCACAAGGAGATGAAACACATTTTCATGTTGACGGATCGTTGCGCTTTACCAGAGATCGGCATGGCAATAGGTTTGACTTTCAATATAATATTCGCGGTGAACTTGAACGCGTTTACGATTGCATGACCCGTATTCGTTTCTTTGCATTCGAGTATTTCCATGGGTCAGGAGCAACACCCGATCCTCGCGAAGGGCGATTGACTAAAATCACCGATTACACAAATCGACGGACCATTGATCTAGAGTACTATACCTCGCCACCAAATAAAGCCGGCTTGCTACGGGAAGTTAAGTACCCGGCAGTGCCCACTGTAGTCGGTGGTACTGTCCAAAGTTCTCGTCGTCCACAAACGTATGACTATTGGTTCGATAGTGGCGCAAATGTTTTTCGCCTCGAAACCATAAAAGATGCCGAGAACAAGACCCTTATCAAGAATGAGTTTATTCAGGAACGCGTCGACAAACAATCTCATGAGACTTCGAACTTAAAGTGGCAGTTCGCCTATGATGCGACTACGCGAACAACGACAGTAACTGATGGAGAAGGAAACCCTACTGCCTACCAATTTCCGGCATCACCGTACCCGGATGGCGTAGCGCCGAGCAACATTGTGACGACAGGCCATGCCGGTGCAACATTTAAATATAACCGGGATGGTTTGTTACTCGAAGCGACATACCCTGACGGAAATAAGGCACTCTTCCGTTATCAGGAATTTATCACAGGAAGTTCACCTTTACAGCTGGACAATGCTCGTTCGCGCGCAAACTTATTACGCTCTATAGAGGTAGCGACTAGTGGTGAGGAGCGCGTGTCGAGTTTCTCTTATGATAGTGGGAATCGTCCATTGTATTCGATTAGTCCCCGTGGAAATAGTGCTGGTGCTGATCCGTTAATCAATCGTGTTCACTACAAATGGAATAGCAATACTAAAACTCTCGAGAATATATTTTATCCCCCCGTTCTCAATACTAGCGTGCACGAACTTGATCCAGTAGTGATTGCAACAGGAACGACTTCAGGGCACCAATCCTGGTATTCAGTGGGCTGGAGAAGTGAGAGTTTCGAATACACACCCGACGGACGGGTTTCGAAGGGTACAGATAAGGCCGGTGTTGTCACGAATTACCTGTACTACCCGGAAACCGACTGGAATGGACTTGGTGGTAATTTACCGACGGCCAGCGGAGGGGGGTTACTCGGTGAAGTGATCGAAGACGCTGAAGATACCACTGATCGTGATCTTCAACTTAACGGCGTGACGCTTGCTAAGCAGACCACAAAATTTAAATACGACGACCTCGGCAATCTCAAAGAAATGACTGATCCGCGAGGGATTGCGCATGAAATGAAAATCAATGAAGTACATGAGGCCGAGGAATTAATAGAAGCGAGCCGTGGACCTGGCACGACAACCACAACACCGATTCGTCCTGCGCGACGCAAGTTGTCAATGGGTAACGATATTCGCGGCATAACGTCGAAGGTAAAACAAGAGGAACCAGCAGTACCACCAGAAGAAGGAGGGCCAGACATCTTTTCAGGGGTGTATGACCACCTGGGTTTACAGGAGTCCACATCGCTTGCTGTAGATTCTTCGAATCGAGTGAACTCAGAAGTTGAGCGTGATGGTAATTTAAATATTCTAATCACAAAACCCCCAGGCTTCACGCAGTTTCCTGAATCAGGTACCACACTGTCGCGTGATGAACGTGGCTTGGTTGATGGCATTGAGATTGGTGGTACAACTACATCACTAAGAAAAGCAGCAGTAGGTCTGACTGCTAATGGATCAGTTGAATCGTTTACGCTGCCGGGCAATCTCGAACAATCCAGTCACTTTGATCCGTTTCGTGAAGAAACAGGGACGGTCGATCCCCGTGGACATACAACGCGCATAATCAAAGATAAGTTTGGATCGCCGACTTGTGTGGTTCGTTATCACGCAGGAACCAGTGGCAATCCAGGTCGACAATTACAGCCACCAAACTCAGAGATAGGAGGGTTCGCAGAACGTCGATATGACGAACACGGACGCCTGGTGCGAGTGCATGTGGGATTGTTTCGTCCCGGAGCGACTCCGTCCACCGGAACCTCGGAACATGTTAAAAAATCACCGGATTATCAAGAAGCAATGCAGGAACCATGGCCTCCTGTTACCTTGACTGATGTCGAAGATAGCAACTGGGGCCCTTGTGATGGTCGCGTAACCAGCGACTACAGTTACGATACCCGTGGCTTGTTAACACGTGTAGTAGATGACAATGGGGCAATCACGCTGCTTCGTCGGGATGGACTGGGCAGGATCATTCAGTACACCTCAGATTCCGGTCGACATGTTGTCACTAATTCTTACGATGAAAACGGAAACGTTACCAGTTCAACGCTCGGCATTACTTTCGGAACGCGAGCAGGGACACAGAACCGCTCGTTTTCTGGTTCGACCAGGTACGACGCGAGGAACCGTCCTCATGAGTTTACAGATGGCAAGAATAAAAAGACATCTATTGACTACTCGCCACGAGGTTCTGTTAATACCGCGACAGACTCTCGTCAGAACACATCGATCCTCAAGTCAGACGGACTTGGACGTATAAGACAGGTAGATGTTCCGGTCGCGAACAATCCGCTAATTCCGAGCGGGAAAATATCCGTAGTGCAGGACTACTATAACTCGAGCGTTATCAAGAGCATTACTGATGATGCGAAAAATACTACGACAGTACCAGCTGTAAGCCCGCCACAATCTGCTGAATGGCTATATGATTCAGAAGGGAGACTTGAAGCGATTAAATATGCAGGCTCTCAAGCGAGCTCGAGTCAAGATACCTTTTCGCGTATGACTTATGATCCAGTTACTGGTTTTGTTGACACAATAGAAGATGCTGAAGGAGTTGTTTTAAAATACCACTACGACACAGGTTTACTAAATAGATTGGAAGTTACCTCTCCTGTTAATCCACAAGGCACGAGGGAAATGTCTTTTAACTATGACGGTGATGATCGTTTAACCACAGGAAAAGATGTTACAACAGGACACGAAATACAGCTCGAGTATGACAGTCTTGACGGCGTTGTTGCAGAGAAGCAAGGTACGCATCGCGTCACTTATAGCCGGGAAGGCGAGCGCAGACGAACAATGTTACATCATCCAGCACCTGGTGCATTTTTAGTAACCTACACGGTTGACCGACAAGGCCGCCTAGCGCATATCAGAGTGGGAAACCGTCTCGTTGTACGTTTCCAATACAGGCTTCCGACTCAACTGCGAAGACGAACACAAGGTCTTTTGAGGTCTGATTACGAACATGACGATAACGGGGTGGTCGAAACTATTACCATTACCGGTTTTGCATCGGGCAACGATCTTCGCTTTGACATTACTCGCGACAATGATGGCCGTATTGAAACCTGTAGCCAAACACAAGGGGCAGTAAATATCTCGTGGACGTGGGAATATGATGAGCCGGGCCGAATCAAGAGCGAGGTCCTGTTAACCGACAATGCCGGTACCATAGAGCAAGTAACAACGACGAGATTATTTGACGGTGATGATGTGCTACGACGTGAACAAATTCAAGTAAGTGACGGCACGACGACTCTTTCAGGCAATACTTTTGAACGAACACGGGAAGAGCGCGGCCGAATTCTGAGTGAAACTAATGCACCGACCCTGACTTACGACAAGAACGGTAATCTGATCCAGTTCGGCACTACCGAGTACAAATTCGATGCCTGGCAACGCTTGATTCAAGTACTACGCGGCGGACAGATAATTGCAGATTATGAGTACGATACTCTACACCGTTTGGTTCTACGTCGAACACCTGAAGATGTGGAAACCTATATCTATGACGGCGGGCACCTGATAGAAGTACGTCGTGATGACGAGGTAATCGAACGCTATGTTTACTCGGGAGCAATCGATGATGCAGTTTACGCTGAGATCAGCAGCGATCAGTATCATGTTCTCTCTGATCCTATGGGTAACATTCATGCCGTTGTAGACGCGCAGGGACAGGTCAGACAGTTCTATCGTTACTCACTGCGTGGGCGATGCGAAGTCCTGGATGCAGGCTATAACGTCGTTACTGAGTCGCCCGCGGTTCGCCTGTTGTTTCAGCGTAGGGTATGGGATTCGGTGTCAGGTCTATATTATTTTAGGGCGCGGTGGTATAGCTCGGAATTGGGAATATTCTTGACAGCCGACCCTTCGGGATACGGTGAGGGAACAGAACACTATGGATTGAATCATGGGGATTCAATTAACTTTACCGATCCATTTGGTTTGGATGATAAGCCCAATAATGCTGGTGATGTCGCTGACGGATTGAAAAAAGCAGGGCGGCAACGAACACCTGTAGCGGTACGTGATCTGGCAGCTCTTCGCGGTGAGTTCCATGTGGTGGAACATTTCAAGGATATACCATCAGATGAAGCTGTAATTGCCATAACTAAAACTGGAGAACGCCAAGTTTGGATTGATCCCAAGTCAGAAAGGTGGCGGCGAATCTTTGGTAAAGAGTTTACTGATATTGCAGGCGACGTAGATCATGTATATTCAAAGGCTCGTGCAAAGCAACAAGGTTACGGTTATGTCCGCCTAGCAGATGTTCCTGCCGGACCAAATAGAAGCGCAGGAGCCGGCTGGGAAAAGAAAATATTAAAACTACCAATTCAACCCGGGGGAACGCCTGCCGTGCGTTATTCTTCGCTTAAAGATGAAACGAAGCTATCTGGGATCAAAGTTGGCGGAAAACGAAAAGGTTACCCCGGGATGCAGCTCTTTGCTAGAAGAATTAGACGTATCCCAGTTGTCAAAATAATTGCCCCGTTAGTTTTCAGCTATGCTGTATTGAAAACAGGTGATGCAAGGGCAGCTTCCCGTAGCTTTTTTACTCCAAGCCAGGAAAAACTGCGGAGAGAGTGGCCAGATGCACCAATGGTTGAGTGGGAACGTGCCGTGGCAAATGATGTAGCAATGCAGGACCCGTTTGCAGTTGCTGGTGAAATTCACAACGTCGCATTCGAGCGGCATTTGGAGAGAGTAATGCCACAGCGTGAGGTCGCATGGCATAAAATGAGTGCAGTGGATATAAGGCCGGAAGAGAAGCGTCGAATTTCTCTGGCAGCTAAAGGCCCAGGAGGTATGGTATTAGCTAACATTCTGGCAATCCCCGATAGAATAGAAGGTGCATGGGATGATAATGTGGCTACTCCTGTAACGGAAACATACGACCGAATAATTCATCTCATTGACTATGGCGAGTGGAAATAAAGAGAAAAATTGGCACTAGCAATTCCGGGGACAGTATACCCATTCTATAGTGTTGTTGATTTCATCTCGATAAAGCACCAATATACACACTACAAATGAATCGGTTCAAAAGGAGTTATGTATGGCCAGGATGCCAAGAATTGTTGTATCAGGATACCCTCATCATGTCACACAGCGTGGCAATCGAAGACAAAAAGCATTTTTCTGTACCGAAGATTATCAGTACTATCTTGAGCTGATGTCTGAGTATACACGTCAGTCGGGTACGGAGGTGTGGGCTTACTGCTTAATGCCTAACCACGTACATCTGGTAATGGTGCCTGGCTGTGAGGATGGATTAAGATCCTCATTAGGTGAAGCACACCGCAGATTTACTCGACATATCAATTTCCGAAAAGGGTGGCGAGGTCATTTGTGGCAAGAGCGTTTTCATTCTTTTCCAATGGATGAAAATTATTTACTTGCGACGGTACGCTATGTCGAATTAAATCCTGTAAAAGCAAAAATGTGCATCTGCCCTCAGGATTGGAGATGGTCGAGTGCACCTGCCCATCTGGCAGGCAGCGATGACAACTTAGTGACAGTAAAGCCCATGCTTCTTGATCGGGTCAGCAACTGGCAGCATTATTTATCGAATGTAAGGGGTCAAGCCTTACATTTGACAAAACAGGTTTTTAATAAAAAATTTGATATTCTAAGGATGTTATAAACGACTCAGATATGATGAAATTATATTAAAGCTCAACGACCGGTTACGCCACAGAAAAGACATTGGAATAAAATAAGACATTGGACTTTAATAGTATAAACAAATGTTGATACACGCTTCATCCTGTTGTAGTATATACAAATGTTTACACTTAGAGATT
>Ga0233437_1006529_pt1 | contig 11839 bp, 12 predicted proteins | sample SI_122_August201_FD_182714 | JGI IMG/M metagenome (GOLD analysis project Ga0233437, IMG submission 182714) | Seawater microbial communities from Saanich Inlet, British Columbia, Canada - SI_122_August2016_200_MG | ecosystem: Environmental > Aquatic > Marine > Inlet | place: Canada: British... | reverse complement strand
CAAGAGTTATCTTTCGTGAGTTAGATGGAAAGCGTACTGAACCTATTGAGTTGGCAGTTATAGATGTTTCTGATGAATTTGTGGGAACAGTTATCGAGATGCTTGGAGTAAGAAAAGGTGAGATGATGGATATGGTAACTGGCAGCGACGGTTATACGCGTTTAGAATTTAAAGTTCCTGCTCGTGGCTTAATTGGTTTTCGAAATGAATTTCTAACAACAACTCGTGGAACAGGTATCATTAATCACAGTTTTTATGAATATGAGTTTTATAAAGGTGACATGGATCGAAAAACTCGTGGAGTTTTGATAGCAATGGAAAGAGGTACATCTACTGCGTATTCGTTATATAATTTTCAAGCTCGAGGGATTTTGTTTATTGGTCCAGTTGTGGAAGTTTATGCAGGAATGATAGTAGGAGAGCATTCACGTGAAAACGACTTGGTGTTAAATGTGGTTAGAGGTAAGAAACTTACAAATGTTCGTGCTTCTGGATCTGATGATTCTATTAAGCTAGCTCCTCCAAGACAATTCAGTTTAGAGCAAGCCATGGAATATATTAACGATGATGAACTTCTAGAAATAACACCTAAAAGCATAAGAATGCGTAAGAAATTATTGAGTGAAGTTGATAGAAAAAGAGAACTGAACAGATTGAGTAAATTGAATCAAGAATTAAGATAAATATATTGGGAATAGCCTTGTAAATTTACAGGGTTATTTTATTAGCCACTTATTCACAACTTCCTCAAGCAGGTCCAATGGGACAGCACCATTTTGCAAGATCACATCATGGAATTCTTTCAAGTCAAAATCATCACCTAATTCTTTCTTGGCTTTTTCTCGGAGCTCCAGTATTTTTAGCTCACCAATTTTATATGCACAAGCTTGTCCTGGCCATACAGAATAACGATCTATCTCGCCATAGCTTGCCCAACCTAGATTTTCCTTCATATATTCTGCAGCTTGAGTCCTACTCCATTTTTTGTAATGAATTCCGGTATCAACAACAAGCCTAACAGCACGGAAAAGCTCGGAATTCAAATACCCCAATTCAGAATAAATATCATCGTACCAACCTTGCTCGAAAGCAAGTTTTTCTGCATATAAAGCCCAACCCTCAATGAATGCTGTAAAGAAAGTGAAATTACGGTACATTGGAATATCAGCTAGTTCTTGAGCATAAGCAATTTGCAAATGATGCCCGGGAATTGTTTCGTGATGTAACAGTGTTTGCATTCCCTTCTTATTTGGAAGCCAGCTTAAGTTTGTATAAAATATGGCGGGTCTGCTGCCATCAATTGGAGCTCTGTCATAATACTGTCCGGCAAATTGTTCTTTATGTGGTGGAACAGCACGCACAGTAACGGGAATGGAAGGTATTTTTTTAAATACATTTGTCAGGCGTTCATCTGTTTCTTCGATTATTTGCAGATAATCATTTAACGCTTGCTGACGTCCTTTATCATTCTGAGAATATTTGAATTTATCTCCCTGCATATAGTTCCAATATTGTTCTTCAATTTCACTAAATGTTCCTTCAGTAAAACCTAATTTTTTAAAACGTTGTAAAGACTCTGCTTGAATTCTTGCAACTTCCGTTAATCCAATTTGATGAATTTCTTCAGGAGTGAGATCTGTGGTTGTATGTTTTTGTAGGCAGAATTTATAAAATTTGTCTCCATCCGGTAATTTCCAAACACCAATATCATTATTGGTCTTATTTATTAGATTATCAATATGATTAGAAATTTTCTTGTAATTTGGAACAATATTGCTGTTCACTGCATCCAGGCATCTAGCTAAATAAATTTGTTTTCGTACAGCATCAAAATCTTCTAATTCATTCAGCTTATTCTCAAAATAAGTATAAAAGATCATCTCTACAGGGCGTTTCTCCAGAAAATTATCAATTATATTTTGTAGATTGTTTAATACGATCTTAGAAGGAAATATTTTGAGCTTTTCCCGTTTTTTCAACTGAGGAAAGAAGTTATCAAAATAGGTGTCAATCTGCTCCATACGAGATATATAATCTTTAATATCCTGCTCATTAATTATGGAGTGATTTTCTGTGAAAAGACCAATAAGATTAGAATGAAATCCGTACATGTAATTCAGCATGTAATAGTGATAGCGGTATTCATCTGCTGCAATTATGTTTTGCAAATAATGTTTGAAAACCGAACTTTCCAATGAATTGTCTTTAGAAAGTTGATCAAATTTTCTAACATTGAAAAAGTATTGCTCTACTAATTTTAGTTCATGCTGATATGCTGCTTCGGAATTATCTGTAAGTTTAGATTTATCGTAAGTATAGTTTCCTGAGGAATCTAATCCTAGATAGCTTCCTGTAGATGGATTAAGTTTGATAACTTCTTTAGAATAATTATCAAGGAACTCATTAAAAGTTAATGTTTCTGAAGCATTACAGGAAATTATAAACAAACACAAAATTACTGCTAAAATATATCTCATAGATCCTCGATTATAAGTAATATCACCTACTTATCAAACCGCCATCAATAACCATGTCGTCTCCGGTTACATAACCAGATTTGTCTGAACAAAGCCACAAAACACAATTTGCAACTTCTTCTGCAGTTGCCATTCTCTTCATTGGAACAATGGCTTCTACCCATTGCTTAAATTTCTCATCATTACGTTTTTCTTCTGGGAACATGGGTGTTATTATTAATCCTGGAGAGATGGAATTCACTCTGATATTCTGAGCCGCATATTCAGTTGCTGCCGCTTTCGTTAATCCTTTTACACCATGCTTAGATGTAATGTAAGCAGGAAGTCCCGGATATCCGCGATGCCCCGAAACAGATGCATTATTCACAATGCAACCAAGTCCTGCTTTTAGCATTTCAGGAATTTCATATTTCAAACAATAGAACATTCCATTCAAGTTTATATCCATCGTTTCCTTCCAATTTTGTAAAGTGGTTTCTGTAATAGTGCCACGTTCTCCATCTATCCCGGCATTATTAAAAGCGTAATGAAGCGCTCCATATTTTTTGGATATATAAGCGATCATTAATTTAACTTGTTCGTGATCTGAAACATCGCACTTATAAAATTCTATTAGTAACCCATGTTTTACACCTTCGGCTTCAGTATGTTTACCAACATTTTTACGTCTTCCACAAATTACTACTTTTGCTCCATTCTCTGCAAAAGCTTTAGCTGTAGCTTTTCCGATTCCAGTACTTCCACCCGTAACTAAAACAATTTTATCTTTAAATTCTGTATACATAACATACCCTCATTTATTTAAGTAATATTCGTTCAGCATTTTCTGGAAATTCCGGATCGAACTTTACTAATGCTAATTCTGTTCCAAGCCAGGCAGCAGAATAGGAATATGTCTCTTTTATTTTCTGTTGCCAGTGTCCTGTGAGTTGTGAGGATTCATGAATATGACCATGAAGAGTGATCTTTGGTTGTTTGTTTTCTATGAAATTCTTTATCGCAATACTTCCCACATTTACATCCACTTGAATATGATCAATTATTTTTCCATCAAGATCAGCTCGATCTAAATGAGTTTGATATGGAGGTGAATGGAAAAGACAGATTGCTTTAGAAAGATCATCAGACATTAGTTTTTGCAGATCTTTGGCAATTGTGTAGTACTCAATATCTACAGGTTTTACTTCTACAGTTCGAGAACCTTCGAGAGGTGAAACACAACCAATATCAACATAGTTTGAAACATCGAATTTTTCCCAATCTTTTAACCTGAAAGGTGTTGGTGGAACATAAGCATAACCATAAAAATCAAAACCCTTATAAGTGATCTTCTTCTCATGTATGTAATCCCAAATTCCAATTTTCTCTGCTTGTATCAATTTTTCTTCTTCAATGCGTGGATCATCATTTCCCATGATAATAAATATTTTTGGATATTTATCTTTTAGATCATTTTTCAAATCTTCAAATAAAGGAATAAGATATTCATTGATGAAATCACCATACAAAGTGTTGAATCCGGGAAGCAGATCTCCACCAATTAAAACGACATTAGGAAGCTCATTTCTTATCTCATTTATTAAAGATTGATAGCGGGAAATTTTTCCGTGCAGGTCTGTTACGAAAAAGAAGTTCATCTAATCTATTACCTTCAGTGGTCTGGCAGCGTCGGAAATTGCGCCTATCTTAACTGCAAAACTTGTTTTATTTTTTATATCTTCATCGGTTACTAAATGCACATCTAACAGACCATCGATAGAATATCCTGTTTTTTGTTTGTTTATCTCTGCCAGAGCCTGACTCCATCCATCTAACCACATCAGAAGATTATCTTCTTGCTTTTTATTCCCGCAAAAATGTATTAAAATATCAATATCACTGGCAGGACCGGCAGTTGCATTTTTCACACTTCCAAAAATATAAAACCCCTTTACGTCAAATTTTTGGAAATCCAAACGGCTGCAGATCTTTTCTGCTATTTTGTAGCGCCATTGCCAATCAGGACTATTTGTTAAGGGCATTCATGATTTCCTTTTTTATAATAAATCAAGAATTCCGACAGCAGGTGCTGCCGGAGTAAATAACATCTCAATTTTACGAATTTTATTTTAACAGCAGCATTTTTTTGCTTTGTTGGAATTCACCGGTTTTCATTTTGTAGAAGTAAATTCCCGATGCTGCTTGCTTATTATTGTCATCCTTCCCATTCCAAACTGTTACGTGGTTTCCTGTAGGAAGAATCTCATTAACAAGCTGTTTAACTCTCTGTCCTTTAATATTGAAGACCTCAACATTAACAAATGATGATGTTTGTGCTACAGAAAATGAGATCGTTGTTGTTGGATTGAACGGATTCGGATAATTCCCATTTAGTTGTGTAGTTACTGGAATAATATTTCCATCTGCATCAGCTGTTGTGTATTCTACAGTTTCAGATGGGTCAGATTCCATACTTTGCTGATTTACCGTAGTTATGTAGAATTTGTAAGTTGTAAATGGGATGTTGTCAAATTCATAAATGTATTCAACACCGATCGTTTCAGCAAGAAGCTCGAAGTTTTCATCGTTAATAGCAGAGTAGATGTTGAAATGATTAAGATCATTTATAGCTGGCATACTCCAGCTGATGTTAAGCAATGTTTCAGTAATCTCATCAAGTACTACATTCTCAGGTGCTGGTGGGGTTTGTGGAACAGAACCGTAAGTAATTGTGCTGAAATTTGCAGCATTAAATAAGTTCGTATTCTGTATTGGCCACCATCCATCAAATCCATGAGGATCAGGAGCATTGTCATCTAAAACGAAAATTGCCAGACTCGATTGGTTTTCGGCACTTGGATTTATCTCATGAGCCTCATCTCCGATAGGAATCATGAACTCATAAACTAAATAACCTTCAGCATCAGAAACCTCTAATTGTGGGTCTGTAAGATAAACAACCGTTCCTGTTCCACCAGTATCGTAGATTGGGCGAAATTTTAACTCATTACCAGCAGCGTAATATGCTGCCCAATAATTTCCTTCATTACCCTCAACTTCAGGAGCATATGTCCCGTCATTGTTATCATCAATATAAAGAGCAACTTCATCGTGATCTTCTAAAACGGTATCATTATAATTTATATAAGCAACATAAAGTTCAGTCATATCTGCATTCATCTTAAAGTAACCAATCACACTCCCTATTGGCTGAATTGTATTATCATAAGTTCCCCAGAAATCTGATGTATCCATCATAAAAGCATCATCCCATTCTCCTGGAGTTATCACACCGTCTATTGATGGCGTAATTCCTTCATAAACACTAATTTCATCTACAACAAAACCAGAACAGATCCAACCGATAACTTCATTAGAATATGGACTTTGTGATGTTCCATTAACAATAGCAGTTACAGCATAATAATAATCTATTAATGGTAATGCAGTGCTATCACTATAAGAAATTTCATCCACTCCAACGGAAGCAAGTGGAACTTCTGGGAAGGGCACCGAACTGTATTGTTTACGATAAATATTATAGCCTTCGATCGTACCGGTAATGGGCTCATCCCAATTTAAATCAACAGTGAGACCTGAGCCTTGACTAGCTATCAGATTTATTGGTGGAGAACCTACTGTTTCCATTAAAATCTCACCAACATCTATTGTCTCGTCTTCATTAACTACAACATTATCACTACTTTCTGTAAGATAACCAATTTTAGAGTATTCAACAGTGTAAGTTCCAGCTGGAATATTATCTAAACTAAAGTTGCCTTCAAAATCTGAGAATGTATAATAATCTGTAAGATCAGGAATTTGAATTTTTACTCCTGAATTATCTTCTTCACCATCAAGGTTTATTGTACCTGTTACAAAACCACCACCCAGATCGCAATCTACACTGTAAACTAACCCTCCACTTCCCATTTCACGAGCATGAACAGCTTTTCCACCAAATGTACAAAAAGAACCATCAGAAGCCATATCTAAGGCTTCCATTGATCCTGGGGTATTTATCTCAAAAACAGGTATGTTGCTTTGTTTACGGAAAAGTAAAAAATCTGCAGTACTGTGATCCATGGGTCCATAACCAGCAGCAGCGATTATTGAACCGTCATAGCTCATATCAATTTCATTCACATAATCACCAAAATTTTCATAAGTCCATAATGGAATTGGAGCTTCTGTATTGAAGACAAAGATCTGTCCGTCATAACCACCTGTTATAAAATCAAGTGTTCCAATCGCAATTGTACTGCCGTCACCAGAAATACTCATACCTCCAACCCAAGTAGAAGTACCGCTTCCGCTTACATTATAACTCCACTTTGTTTCATATGTTTCTAGTGCTTCATTGTACTCATAAACCTGTATATAACCAGAATAATCACCATTTAAAATTATCGATGCGTCATAACTTATGGCTGGTGGATTTTGATTATATTCGGGTCCGTTGAAAATTACATTACCATCAGTAGAATCCAGAACCCACATATTGCTATTTCCACCACCATATTGTGTAAATATCAAGGTAGATCCATCACCACTAATACCAAGGGTTGAGGCTCCACCTTCAAAGCTGGCGGTCCATAATGCTGTTGTATTTCCTACTTCATATTTTTCTACAATACCCCTTCCTAAACCAGAATCAAAATAGGAAATATAAACATCTGCTCCATCGGGTGATAACTCTAAACCTCCTATAGAATTTCCAATAGTGTACTCCCAAGTTGGAGTTGAAGAATTTGGTTCAAACATTTTTAAAATTGATCCATCACCAATAGCTAAGATCGAGCCATCTTCTAACATATCTATGGAATACCCAAAATCTAAATCACCTACAACGTGTTCCCAAAGTGGGGTTGCTGAATCGTGAAATAACGAAACTCTTTCATTATTTAAATGCCATTGTACAAATGTATTTTCTAGGGTTGGAGTTACCTTTATCATTCCGGCTATTGCTGTGGGATCTGATGTTTGCCATAAAGTTGAAACTCTGCTGTCACGACTAATGATCGAGGACTTTCCGATCTCGAAATTAACCTGATCTGTTTGTTCATATTTTGTCTCTTCACCTTGTGATTCTAAAGTGATTGTTTTCTGCCAAATATTGGCGGCTAAAATTTGTGCAAAAAATACACATAAAATAAAAACTAATGCTAATTTTTTCATAAACTCTCCCTCTCTATTTATTTATATTTTCTAATATACTAATTACAAAATAAGAAATTGCGAATTGTTGAAAATTCTGTCAAATAAAAAGCTGTCATGGTACCCTTTGGTTAAAAAACAGACAATAGCGAAAAACAATTTGACAAAATATGACCATTGGTCAGTTGGTGACCCGAGGTTATTATATGGGTGTTATTGAAAGAAAAGAGAGAGAGAAAGAATTGCGCAGCGAGAGTATTATCGATGCTGCGGAAAGGATATTCTTTAATAAAGGCTTCGAGCATGCTACAATGAATGATGTTGCCGAAGAAGCTGAACTTTCTAAAGGTGCACTCTACCTCTATTTCCATAGTAAAAATGAACTTTGCATGGCTATCTTACAGCGCAGTCTTCTTATTTTGAAAGGAATATTTGAATTATTAAGAGACGACAATAATTATACAGGAATTGAGAAATTTCCTAAATTAGCAAAATTATTTATAAACTTTACAAAGAAATATCCAAATCATTATAATTCACTTTTGTCATATCGAGAACACAGAGAGAATTGCCCTGCGACAGGTAGCATAATAAAGAGTACGATAGAAGAAAATAGAAACATCAATAATATAATTTCAGATATTATAAAAGCAGGACAAGCAGACAAAACTATTAAGAAAGATATTGATGCAGATAAATTATCGTTAGCACTTTGGGGGAATTTCACGGGTATTATGCCAAGTAGTATTTTAAGTGAAAAATCAATAACAGATTTTAGCCCTGAAGATATTATAGATTATCATTTTGAACTTTTATTAAATGCAATAAAAACATAGAAGGAGCTATAAATAATGAAAAAAGGTTTTTTGTTTTTTATCTCTCTACTGATCGTATGGACCCTGCTTGCAGGAACAGATCAGCAGGAAATAATTATCGGAGCCATTGTATCGTTGCTACTTACCATTATATTCTTTTCAAAAGCAACTATATTCTCTGAATTCAATCTGAACCCAAAAGCAATTTTCTACTTTTTTACCTACATTTTTGTTTTTTCCTGGGAATTGCTAAAATCGAATCTTGATGTTGCTTTCAGAGTTATTCATCCTACAATACCTATAAACCCTGGAATTGTAAAAGTGAAAACTAAACTGAAATCAAAATTGGGAAGAACGATCCTGGCAAATTCAATCACATTAACACCGGGAACTTTAACTGTAGAAACAAATGGAGAAGATTATTATATTCATTGGATCGATGTTACTTCAGATGATATTGAAGGAGCAACAAAGCAGATCGTGAGTAAATTTGAAAAATATTTGGAGGTGATTTTTGGCTGATCTAATTTATAATATTGCAGCAATTATTGCACTTGCCGGTATTGTGTTGTCTTTTGTAAGATTGATTCTTGGTCCTACAATTGCTGATAGAGCTGTTGCTTTAGATGGAATGACGATCATTGCAATTTCACTTATCGTATTTATTGCCTATTATTCAAATCGTGTCATATATCTTGATGTGGCAATAGTTTACGGATTGATTAGTTTTGTTGGAATTGTGGCTATCGCTCGTTACCTGGAAAGGGGGATATGATGGAATTAATCGGTGCAATTGTTACATTAACCGGATCCATTTTGCTTTTTCTGGGAGCATTAGGAATTTTACGGATGCCGGATGTATATAATAGAATGCAAGCAGGAACTAAAGCCACAACACTTGGTTCAATTCTTTTCCTCGCTGGAATTTCAATCGGTCATTATGATTGTGGTTGTTTTGGGAAGATGACATTAATAATTTTATTCGTGATCTTCACGAATCCTATTTCCTCAAATGCCTTGGCAAGAGCAGCACATTTTGCTGGAACTAAGCTTACAAGTCGCTCTGTAAAAGATGATCTAACTGATGATAATTTAGAAAACAAAGGAGAAGAAAAATGATCTCCATAATAATAATAGTTTTAGGGATAATAATGATCATAGCTGCATTTCTGGCAATTAGATTGAAGAATTTGCTGGCTGCAATTATTAGTGCCGGAGTTATTAGCCTGCTAGCGAGTGTGATATATCTTATGCTTGCAGCACCCGATGTAGCAATGACGGAAGCTGCAATAGGCTCCGGGCTCACTACGATCATCTTTATTTTCACACTTAAAAAGATAAAAAAAGGAGATCTGGATGATTAAGAGAATATTTGTATTACTTGCAATTCTTGGCTTGATTCTTATGTTTCTTCCTTTCTTAAGAGATTTTGATTTCCATGAAGAACTTGGTGAACTTTCTTCACAATATGTTGAGGGATCGGTAAATGATCTGAACACACAAAATGTTGTTACAGCAGTAATCGTAACATATCGTGGGTTAGATACATTAGGTGAAGTAACAGTTTTATTTCTGGCAACAGCTGGTGTTGGCTTCCTATTAAGAAAAAAGAAAACAAGCAAAAAATCTAGAAAATCTTCTGAGTTATTACAAACTGGATCGCAGTTCCTATTCGTTCTAATAATTCTAACGGGAGTTTACATATTCACTCACGGTCACCTTACACCCGGCGGTGGATTCCAAGGTGGAGTACTTATAACAACCGCATTTTTATTGTTAATTCTAACGGATACAAATTTAAAAATTAATCATAGAATCCTGCTATTCGTTGAATCATTTTCAGGTGCTTTTTATGTAATTATCGGGCTTTTAGGTGTCTTGTTAATTGGAATGAACAGCTTTCTTGACCCTGCAATTTTATCTCTAGGGAATTTCGGGAAATTACTAAGCGCAGGTGCTATTCCACTGATCTACTCACTAATAGGCTTAAAGGTTGGCTCAGAGCTAACAGCAATTATAGATAGAATGGGAGGAGAATAATGATATTCGCTCTAATACTGGGATTTTTACTCCTGATCATTGGAATATACGGAATGCTAACTCAAAAGAATTTGATAAAGATAATTATTGGTTTCTCAATTGTTGATACCGGAGTTCATATTATTATCGTTTCAATTGGCTATCTTCGCGGGAAGACTGCACCGATAATTGATGCAGGTGTAGACATTAAGAATGCTGTTAATTCTGTTGTAGATCCAATCCCATCCGCTCTGGTTTTAACCGCAATTGTTATCGGATTGGCAGTTACTGCTCTAATGTTAAGTTACGTTATAAAATTATATCAAAAAAATAAATCATTATCGATAGATGATTATCAGGAGTTGAAATGGTAAATCCAATATATATTCTAATTGTATCTCTCACAGCCGGATTCCTGTTATCTGTTATTGATAAAACTGGAAGGAAACTTTCATTATCTTTCCTGTATGGGATTTTACTATTTAATGTTGTTGTAATATTTGGGTGGTTCTATCAATTTACAATTTTAGGGAAACCATCTTTCACACTTCATACAGCAGGTTTTTTGGCTCCGCTATCAATTAATTTAAAATTAGGTTTATTAGAATCATTCGTACTGCTTTTAGCAAATATAGCAGGATTGATGTCTGCAATATTCCTTTTTAAGAAATTTATAAAAACCAACATTTCCGGATTGATATTATATTTAATATTGATAATGGGTGTGAACGGATTAGTGATGACACGAGACCTCTTTAATATGTTTGTATTTTTAGAGATCGTATCAATTTCTACTTATGCTTTAATTAGTTTTGATGAAAACAAAAAATCATTTTCTGCAGGATTTAAATATATGCTTGCTGGTGGGATTACATCTACATTTTTCTTACTGGGAGTAACCTTTATATATTATTTTACAGGCAACCTTAATCTTGATTCCATAATTGGAAGTTCATCATTATTAGCGATGAAAACAGGTGTTTTCTCAGTATTCATTTTACTCATATCTATTTTCATAGAATTAAAACCATTCCCTGCAAATGGTTGGGCTCTTGATGTTTATGAAGCAGTAAATTCTGGTATTGTTTCTGTGATCGCAGTTGTAAATTCCGCAGCAATTCTTTTTGTTTTCTATAAGATCCTTCCACTACTTTCAGGTGAATATCTCTCAGTATTTGTGGGTGGCGGAATTGTAACTTTCTTCTTCTCAAATCTAATTGGTATTAAACAAACAAATCCCAAAAGATTATTGGGTTATTCATCAATTGCTCAAATGGGATTAGTCGTTGCTGTTTTATCATTTGCCTTTAAAATTGGCTTAACAGATGGAATGGTTCTGTTGATCGCGGGTGGATTTTTCCTCAACCATTTCTTAGCAAAAGCAGGACTTTT
>Ga0233437_1006526_pt1 | contig 11844 bp, 11 predicted proteins | sample SI_122_August201_FD_182714 | JGI IMG/M metagenome (GOLD analysis project Ga0233437, IMG submission 182714) | Seawater microbial communities from Saanich Inlet, British Columbia, Canada - SI_122_August2016_200_MG | ecosystem: Environmental > Aquatic > Marine > Inlet | place: Canada: British... | reverse complement strand
ACATCCCAAACAGTTGTTGCTTCGTTATACCTGTAGATAGAGGTATCTCCACCAGCAAGTAGAATTCTGGTTCCATCTGTAAAGGTTGTGAAATACAGTGAGTGGAAGTTATCTAATCCAACTACTGGAGTTCCAAAGGGTTGGATTCCTCTTCTGGTAGAAAGGATTCTTTGTTCGTCATAATACATATTCTTAGCTATCTCTAACTCGTTATCAGCAATAATCGTTGGGTCAGCTGTATTCCAACCACCAGTGAAATCGTTTACTTTTTTCCTAATTCTTTGTGGCATAGTTATTTATTAGTTATCTTTCTGTTGTTTAGTTACATTCCTGAACTGTAGCATTGGTCCACTTCTTCTGAGTCTATCTGCCTTGATACCTGATACTCCTAACTCCCATCTCTGGAAAGATAGGTTGGAACTCTGTTCTCTACCTGGTAGCTGCTTCCACGCTTTATAATTAACGTAGTCCTCTAATACATCTGTATATTCAGCTTCTAATCCAACTATAGTATCTCCTAGAGCGTAGGTAGCTGGATATGAGTAGTACCCATAATCAAGAGTTCCTGTCGCTGCAGTAGCGTTAGGAACAGGATAGAACCCCAGAGTGCCTCCTGTCTCATAAATCCATTCAGGAGCGTCTCCTGTCGTTGTAAGGTCATAATAGGTTGCCTGTAGTTCGTTCAGTTCAACGTATTTAACATTAGCTTCTTGTCCTCCTGCTGTTGTGAAGATAACAGAGTTGTCAATCAATCTGTTATAGTCAGTAGCTGGAGTGTACGTTGCAGTTCCATTTACTAATACGATAGTGTCTGCAGCCTCAACGTCTTTCCAATCAGCTTTTGCTCTCAACTTCTTAGTTGCTTCATTCAACCAACGTAACAGTTGTACGTCGGTCCATATTGTTTTGCTAGGGTCTATCTTCAGGTTTTCCCTGGAGTAGTCCACTATTGCTTGAGCTGTGCTCATAATTATGTGATTATTTTATAAAATGCTAATACTGTTCCACCTCCCAATACCAAAGCTAGTAATGCTCCCAGGACAGTGAATAGAATCGTTCCTATAGCTCCTTTGGCTAATCTCTCAACCCATCCGTTAGCTTTCCCGTTTAATTCATCTCTTATAGCTTGGTGTTGTTCAGCATTATACCTAAACTTCACTTCTATAAGTTCCTTCAGACCGTCTAGTTTCGTATGTAGTGAATTGTCTGGCATGGTTATTTGGTAATAGATTTAGGTTTAGCCTTCAGTTTAACCTTCTGTTCTTTCCCGTCAAAAGACTTGAACTTAGAGTTCTTAAACGGATTCTTTGAGCATTTCCATTCTGGAGATGCAATGAACGGTAGTTTAATGTCTACCCCAGAAGCGGCTAACTTCTGGAGCATTTCTTCCTTATTTTTAGTGGAGAATCCACCTGTTATCTTTGGCATAATTTATTTTGTTAATATTAAGCTACAGTTCTCGATACCTCTCTCCATGCTTGTACGCCACCTATTTCTGCCAAAACAAGTTTAAGTACACCATTGGCTGCCGCTACAAGGTCGCCTGAACCGGCTAGTAATATAGTAATAGCAGCTCCACCACTCGCTTGGCCATGTTTCACGGTAGGGGCACCTGTAAAGAGTAGTGTTATCTCTGAACCATTTTGCCATCCAGTATTAGTGATTCTATTTATCTGCACCGCACCAGTGATTTCAAATACATTACCATCTCCTCCAAGAGTTACATCGTTAGCAGAAGCTACATCGGCACCTTGATTCTCCTGTGTTCTACCAGAAACAATCAATCCATCCTGTAACGTTAATTCACCTAGATAATTTAAGCTCGCAATTTCAGATGTCGTATTATTGTTCCAAACCGTGTGCTTGTCACCTGCCGTTGTGAGGTCGATAAAACTGTTCCATAGGAAAGACTCTGCTGAACCATCAGAAGCATCTTTACTTGTTCCTATAAGCTGTTTCCCGCTCCCGACAGAATAGTTCCCATTCCCTGCTGTTATTGTTGTTGTAGAACCCACCGCGCCTTGACTCACAAAGGATTTTATTTCCGACAATGTCGCCAAAGTAGCCGCCGCAACTCCTGTATGGGTAGCTCCAAGCGTTCCAGTACCATCAACCGCCGCATTTGTTAAAGCGTCCGTCCAAACAATTGTATTTCCTGCCACTCCCTTGGTGAGCCATTCAACGATAACGGTACCAGGAGTGTCTATATAAGCATGTGCATTAGCAGATTCCGAACCTTCATTTATGGTTGCTGCAAGATTAGTTGCAGTTTCTGCGGCATCACCTCCTATAGTGAAATGGTCAACATCTCCTGAACCATCCGCTTTAGCAGTAATCGTTGTTCCGTTGAGCACCATTGTTTCATCTGCTACTGGCAACCCAGTGAATGTTATTGAACCTCTCGCTGGTTGTGCGTCTGTATCCCAAGAGTAGCCTCCAAGTCCAACAGACATTACCTTATCATCGCCATCGTGAGTCATTGACCAGTATTCTGAATCTGAATCATCAGCATCTTTAACAGAATGCCCGAACAAAGTCGGGTTAGCCTGTAAAGTACTATGACCATAGTTCTTTTCTATACTCACTGCATCAACAAATACTAAACTTCTATTGCCCTGGTTGTCATCACTACCTATTGCAAAATGTGTTCCACCGTCTGAATACGGTCTTATTGCTCCATAATCTGAAGTAGCAGCACTAAATTTAATAGTGCTAGCGTTTTCCATTGTCAAAATACCAGAAATCTCAACCGAATCGTCTAATTTTATAACTCCCTTACCAGTAGCAAGAACAAAATCAGTTTGGTCGTGAAGTAAACTCCCCCATTGTGTATTATCAGTGTCAGGGTCGGTTGCGGAATGTACGAATATTGTTGGATTAGTACTCATTGTGTCATGGTCATGGTCTTTCGTGACATTAGCCCCAGATGTCATTATGAAATGATGATTACCTAATCCATCAGTAGACCCGATTGAAAGTTTCAACCCATCATCAGTCCCTTTAGTAAGCCCACCATAATCTACTCCGTTAGTTGCCCCTATCCAGGTATTAAAAGCGAAATATGCGTTACCATCAGCAAAGAAGTCTCCATCTGTCTCTAGTGAACCTGAAACCACTACTCCATCAGTAATAGAATGAGAAGTAGAACCGCTACCATATACTGCTAACAAGTCCGCTGCGCCTGTGTTGTCGTAAGTAATCTTCCTGTTAGCTCCAGAATTTACTCCCCAATTAAGGTCAGAAGCTCCATCTCTTGAGATTAGCCAAGAACTTCCTCCTGAACCTTGTTGATTAGCAAATGAAGCATGAGTACCTCCATCAATACGGTCAGAATACAAAGTGTCTTGGAACTCCACCTTACCAGCTACTACAAGGTCATCCGTAGCTACTAGAGCGGCGACACTTGTTGCATCACCTATTGAGACAAAGGTTTTCCCCGCAGCTGAACCTTGTATATAACCTGCTACCGTCAAGGTGTCTGTTGCAGCATCTCCAAAGTCGAAGTCGCCTCCAACTGTTAAGTCACCAGTAATCGTTAAATCACCAGTTATTGTTCCTCCCAACAATGCAGCTCGCACAGCAGGGTTTCCGCTCCCATCGTCTACGAACTTATCTAGTTCGAGTTGTTTCCTATTAGTTGATATTGCCATAATTTATTTGGTTAATTAGCCTGTAAATATAATTGCAGGGGCTCCTGTAGACCCAGGCACGAATTTATGAAGTTCATTGTCATTAACAGATGAAGCCACACCTGCGCCTGCACCTATCGTTGCCGCTACGGGTTTTATTCTAATAGCGGTTACTCCACCTGATTCCACGAACTTGTCGCGTTCCAGCTGGTTTCTGTTACTTGAGATTGCCATAATAATTCTTGTTAATTTATATTGTTTTCATTGACGGGGGAATGCCCCTTCAACGGCAATTCGCTCTCTGTATATATTAAGTTTTAATCTTTTTAGGTTTATTTTTTACTTTGATTCCTAGTGTGTCTTCTGCTTCTGTAATATAGTCTACTAACTGGTCATGACTGTCTTTTAGTTTCTGACATTGTTTGACTGCTTCATCAGCATCAAACGGTAAGTAGTGTTCTTTTTCTTTCGTTACCTTTAGGAATACTTTTCCGTTTTGTTGTATGATTTCTTTTTGCATATTATTTGGTTATTCGTAAATTACTGTTACACAAGCATTTTGTGCGGTTACATATAGCCTCAACCCATCACTAAATGGCAGTCCGAAAAAGTCTACTGTTGTTGGAAGTTCAAATAACTTACCAGAAGTAAATGTCCATATAGTAGGTGTAATAGCTGTTGTGCTGTCGCTTAAAGTTATCACAGCATTCTTAACACAGTTACTTACTATTATCCCTCGCAATGTCCCAGCCCCATACTTTAATGTTTGTCCTGCTTCCGTTCCTAAAGCATGATAATAACTTGTCGGGTTAGTAATTAATTCTCCTTGTCTTGCTATATACATTCCAACAGTTTCAAATTCAACATCAACTGCACCAGAAGTGTAGATGTTCTCTATTGTAATTGGGAGTGTCATAAAGTATGACTGATGTGCTCCTAGTTTCTTGTGTAGTAATTTATTATTAACATAGAAGAAAACACCCAATGGAGTCCACTCTATTGTAAGTTGATAATATGTATCTGCTGTCGGTGTCCAAGATACTCCATACTCTCCATTAAAAGAACCACTTGCGACTGAACTAACTGCTCCGCCATCAGCCCTTGAGTTAATACTAAATGTAGCGTTATTCAATTCAAAGTAGAATCCATCAACTGGTGTATTTACTGCTGCTGTTGTTGTGTAGACACCAACTCTCCTGATGTTATCAGCTGTTGCCGCTGTTTTGAAATTGAACCCACCGCTAAATAGTTGGGCTGAACCTGCAACGAATCTTGACTTTCTTACACTTGTAAGTTTAGCCCAGCCAGTTGCCGTAGCACTTGTTTTCATTTCAATTTCTCCACCTCCTTGCACCACAGAGCCATCTGTACCAGCATCAATTACTGTAGTCCAAAAATTAGTATCTACATCTCCAGCATCAGCAACACCTTCAAACGCCGTACCAACCATTCTATACACTGGGCTTATTGCCTGTTCGCTAGTAGGATTTATCCAAGCGTGTCTATCCGTATTATGTCTACCAGTTATAGTGGTTTCTACCTTCAGCCTATCATCATCAGTTAAGCCCCTAGGCAAAGGGTTTATAATTGGTGTCATCCCTGTAAAAGTAGCCAAAGTAGTCGTTGTACTAGCACCGTCATTAGTAACCCTCAGCCTATAATAGGGTGATACACTTGTGAATGTCCTACTACAAGGTGTATCAGCCAAGCACTCAAAGCTATCTGTAATAGTATCATTTGCATTGAAGTCCGTGTCTATACACTGGTCTATATAAACAGTGCAGTTTTCATTTGAAGCGTGAAATACCTGTATTCCGTTAATACCTAAAGTTTCATCAGCAGTACCAGTAAACGTTGCAGCAGCAGCTAAATTAACTTCCGTACTATTATTAGTGGAAGTTGTTATGTTTTGTAATATTGATGTTGTTTCAAATCTACTCATATTATTATTGGTTAAGTTCTACCACCATCCTTCAGTGGTTTCGAATGTTAATATTATTACTGAACTATCTGATAAGGTTCTACTTGCATTTACTCCTGTTAATAGCTCTGCTCCATTAGGAGTTACAGTCACATCGTTCCCACTAGAACCACAGTTGATTATCCTGTAAGTTGTTCCATTTACACCCACTGGCAAGTTAGCCGTTATAGCCCCTCCATCAGTATCACAGAATATAACATCATCCGTTGCTAGAATTGTATAAGGACTATCTGCATTAGTTATCCTGGTAGTAGTCTTAATTCTACCAGAGTTAGTTACTGTTGCGTTAGCAGTTATCTCGACGTTATCTGTTGCTGTAACCTGATTACCTACTATATTAAGTGAATCACCATCAAACTCTATATAAGCATCACCAGATGGATTATATGAACCAAACTTTAACTTCTGGCTATCAGTACCTAATAACCAATCTGCACCAGAAACGTCGTATATACCCCAGTTAGAATCGCATCCTTCGGATTTATAAATCATTATTCCTCTTGCAACAGAACTAGAACCAACAGTTGTTCCTCGTACGTCTATCCAGATACCGTTGTTCTGCACGGTCATAGTTCCACTTGTCAATGTTGGGTCTGAATCTATTTCTATTCTCATCCCGTCTATATCAACTGAAGCTGGACCAGCTACTCCGCCACTCTCTGTAAATTCAGCATTATAATTTATTTCTATATGTTCACCAAGAACTTGACTCCATATCTGACCTGTACTAGAGGAATCATACACAGCATCATTATCTATGAAGTTGTACGTTCCAACATCGTAAGTCCTTCCAAACCATATACTGTCGTATTCGTACGTGCCATCATCATTTATCTTATTAAATACACCAAAGTTATAAGTTTCATTCAATGCAGTAACTACAGCGTCTGTATGTTTAATGTTGAGAGTATTCTTCACACCAAAGTAATCCGTTGGAGTGTCAGCGTTGATAGCAATATCTCTTGTTAACTCAAGATTTGCACAATCAGTAGAAGCTGTCACAAAGTCATTAGTAGCACCATCTATATAAAGAGATTTAGTGTCTGTTGTTCCAGGAACGATATGTAACGGATGAGATGGAACTACTCCTATCCCAATATTGCTATCGAAATCCCATCCAGCCTCATCTTCCATCCAAGTTATTGTCCCATCGTTCGTAGCTCCACTAAAATTAAGAACCACGTCGGCATCTAAATTCCTACCGAAAGTTATATTGTTTGAATAAAGGTCAAGATTAACTGCTACTAAATTAAGTCTCCCAGCTCCGCTTGAGTATATCCATTGCTGGTCACTCCTAAAGAATATCTGGCTACCGTCATACATAAATATATCATCATCAAACTGGAAGTAATCTTCGTCTTCCATCCATGTAATGACACCGTCATTAGTTTCACCATCAAATGTAAGAGAGAAGTCTACTCCAGCAGCTCCGTTCCCTATAAAGACCTGTCCATACACACCTGCCCCGTTAGGGAATCCTCCCACAAAGATAAGGTCTCCACCATCACCATTACCACCAAAACTACCTCCTCCTGCAAATGTTATATTACAACCATCTCCTGTTGCTGTTCCAGCAGCACTAAATTCAAAGTCATCTTGTACCCCAGTAAATAAATCAGGCACAAAAGTATGAGCGTCTACTGTTGTAACAAATCTAAGAGTCTCTGTTGCTCTGTCTCCAAACAAATAAGAAATATTACCTACTTCTTCACTTGAACCAACTGGTTGATAATTAACTATCCTAGCAGAAGTATCATATCCAACTGCACCAGGTGTGTCCCAACCTTCTGCCTGTAATTCAATATAATGTGAAGGAACTCCTCTATTTACTACTGAAGCCACTCCATCTTGAGGTATAATACTGTCCTTATTCAAATATATATCATCTACTGGGTCTAGTATCACATCACCTGTAGTAGTTGTTGCTAGAACTACGTCTGTTGAATCAAACGTAATACCTGTTTCAGCTTCCGATAAAGGGATGAAAGCATCTGTGCTTCCTAGTCTCAAGACGTTTACTCCTGTTGCACTCGTTATATAATCAGAATCTATCTCAAACATATAACTATTTGTAATGCTTCCACTTGCTGCGTGCCAGTTATTACCAGCTCTAAAAGCACTTAAATCTGTTACTCCATCAACAGTATCAACATAAGGTCCTATAGAATACCCAACCGCCTTTGTCATAAATCCAGTACCAACATTACCTATTCCAATTTCATTACCAAGACCTTCAGAGACTGTTCCAGTACCATAAGTATAGCAATTCTGTTGTCTAGAACACATAGCAGGAAACAAAGGTCCTGCTGTTAAGTCAATGTCAGTTAATAGTTGGATAGTATCTGTTCCTCCATAATGAGACTTATCGTTATTCGCAATAGGACTAAGATTCATTACTATACTATTTGTCACCTCATAACCAATACCAGTCGTAATGTCCCGTTGGAAGGCTGTCTGTTCTCCGAGAAACAATAACGTGCTAGTAGCTGTGTCGTATTCCATAGTCACAGAGTCAGTAGTTCCAAATTCCACTACTTCACCATCAAGATAATTAACCGTATCCCCAGCATTATGCAAAGTAACCGTAGTAGTAGGAACATCTCTATCCCATATATCTTCAGCTACCATAAAAGCTCCTACCTCCTGCAGGGCTCCCTCAACATCATCAGAAGCATAATAACCTCCTACGTCAACAACTGCGACATCTGCCGCTGTTATGAAATCGTATGATTTGTTCGGAGAGTATCCGATTGAGGGGGTTCCTTCGTATCCCATATTTATATTTTAAAGTCTCCTTGTATGGTTACTGCTCCAAATGGTGCTCCTCCGTCCTCTTTCACGCTCACTCGGACGAAACGGCTATCAATGGGCACACGATACGCTCTCTTATATTCTGTTGCCAATGCTGCTCCCTCTATCGTTTGGGTGTTTTCTAATAGATTACCTACACCTGTAGAAGCTTGTGCCTCTAATGATTCCACATACCAGTCACTCCCGTCAGGGCTATATTCGACTTGTATCGACATCACTCTCGTATTAGCAGCAGGAGTGTAACTGACATACAGTTTCATCCCCCGATACATCTCTGTCGGGAACGACACAGCGTTATCAGAGTAATCTGCTGTCAGTGTTGAGGACAATATGTTTGTCCCAATAATATACGGTGTACTTTTTTTAGCTGTTCTTAAAGCCATATTTGATTGTCCTAAATAATTTGATAAATCTATTTTTTACTCTCACCCTTAACCTTGAATCTCTCTTTCTGATATATTCATGGTAATCAGGGGAATTAGTGTTTAGTTTCATTATTCACTTTTTAATTTTAAACTTTCTCCATCTTCTACCCCGAGCTTGTCCATAAGGTCAGTCTTCTTCAATCCGAAAGATTTGATACCTTCTTCTTTTGCTAGGCTGTGAAGTTCTTTCATAGTGTAATTCTTATCAACACCTATCTCTGCTGCCTCCTGCTTCTGTTGACTGACACGAGACTTCAGACCTTCTTCAGTCAAGCGTCCTCCTGTTAGCGGAAAAGCTTTCTCTCCTGGAATTTGTTCCAGTTCAATCTCTTCTGGTGAGGCATATCCCCACCCCATATTCTTACTAACCATATCTACTGCCTTATGTTTAGGCCAACAAGATACAGTACCCCGTGCATTCTTAATGAATACAGGTTCTTCACTCAGTTTTTTAGATGGTTGCACCATCATTGGTTGTTCAGTCATAGCTCTCTTGGGTTAATAATATTAAGCTATTTTGTAATGTTCTAGAGCTGAGAGGCAAGTTTCCTTACCTCTCAAAATCCAATACATTAAATCATTATTCTCATCCAAATTATGTCGCCATTGTTGTCCAGTTGATAACTACTACACCTGTTGCAGTTAAGTTACCAGTATTATCTGCATTCCAAGTAGCAGCTGCATTCAAGAATAAATCCTTAGAAGTACCTCCGTCACTTAACGCAATTCCTGCCAACGCTCCTGCTGTAGGAGTAATTGGCCCAGATGCAACTTCTGCATGTGTCACTGTATCTGCAACAGTGTATCCAGTCAGAGTATCTTCTACTGTTATACCTATTGTCGCTAGATTCAAAGTAGCAAATGCTGAACCATCTCCAGCTACACTTCCTAGTCCCATATCAGGCGAAACCGCAGTTCCTGCAGCTGTTAAACCTAAAGCAGAGAAAGTCGCTGATAAGATATGAGCACCAGCAGGGAAGGTATATAACGCCTCTGGCGGTATAAGTACCTTAGCTGCTGCCGCACCTGCTAGAGGTCCGACAATATAGTCTGTCAAAGCTAGCTGCGTAACATGAGTGTGTCCATCTCCAAATTCAGTAGCAACTACTCCCGAAGAAGCAGGTGCACCTATGTTGGCAGATGAAGTAATACCTCCACCAGTAGTGTTTATAAGTCCAACTCCTTCAGGTTCGATACTGATTGCTCCAGCAGCACCATCAGTAATTGTGATTGAACCAGTAGTTGCATTACCAGTTTTGAGCATGACATCAAAGTCTCCTTGTGACTTAAATTCACCCATTCCGTCACCAGCACCAGCAGCGATGTATCCATATGAACCATCGTGTCCAGCTCCTCCAGCAACGCGTAGTCCACCAGTACCGTTCTGACCTTTGAAGATTACTCTTCCAAATTCAGCACCAGCAGTAGCGTCATCTATAATACCAGCTATCTGTGAGTATTCAGAAGCACCAGCTCCGTCATCATTCCCTACGAATTTAACGTAACCAACTTCGTCATTGACGGCAGGTGAAGCAGAGACTTGAGCAAGCGTAATTGCAGCTCCTTCTGCTCCATCGTCTTCTCTAGTTACTCCGATAGAACCAGTTCCACCATTAACTGAGAATTGAGCAATACCTGGTAAAGCTGCTCCACCATCTTGCAATGATACAGAGAAGCCTCCAACCTCAGCACCATTATTTGGTGCAACGATACCAAAGCCTAGTTGTCCGTAAGTCACAACTCCAGCCGCATCATTCATTCCAATACCACTTACACCACCTACAACATCGAGTGCTGCAGGAGAAGCAGATTCTTGAAAGAGTTCGAGGACAGCACCTGTTGCTCCAGCCTCATCTGAATATACTTGAGCTGTACCAGTACCTTTCGGTTCAAGCCTCAAGTCAATATTAGCATCACCACCAGTAGCAGAAAGAAGTGGTGCAACACCTGTAGCTCCACTTGTAACAGTTAATTCATTCACTGAAGTAGCTGCTGATTGAAGAATCAGTATCTCTTCTGCTTGGTCATTATGAAATTCTATTCCATTATCAGCTTCACCAGTTGCAGCGATAATAGGTTTAGTTCCAGTAGCAGCCGAATGAATGGTTAGTTCATTTACTGAGGTTGCAACCGAGTTGAGGATTAGAATTTCCTCAGCTTGGTCGTTATGAAATTCTATTCCGTTGTCGGCCTCTCCAGTAGCGGCAACAATAGGCTTGTTTCCAGTAGCAGCAGACCTAACAGTCAATTCGTTGACAGAAGTTGCCACCGAATCAAGAATCAAAATCTCCTCACTTCCTAGATTCATAAAGGTAATCCCTGTGTCAGCTTCTCCTGAAGCCATGATAATAGGGTTGTTACCTGTAGCTGCACTTTTAATAGTGAGCTCATTCACTGCCGTAGCAGTAGGTTCGAGAATCAAAATCTCTTCACCTTGGTCGTTGTGGAACTCCATACCAGTATCAGCCTCTCCTTGTGCAGAAAGCACAGGGTTGGCGGTTGTAGCAGCGTTCTGCATTCTGAAGAAGTTGACCGCACTGGCGACTAAATCGAACTCTAATAGTTCATTTCCGCTAGTATCGTCAATGTCTCCACCATCACTAAACTGAACATCATCACCAAGAGCATCAGCTAATGGCGCATCCGTTAAGTCATAAGTAGCATCTACTTGACCGTCCAAACTAACCTGCATTGGATTCCATTGTATGTTTCCCATATTATTTACAGGTTAAAGATTAAGTTTTAACGAGAACTCCAAATGTATCTCTCATCTCTTTAACTCCGAATACTGTATCAACAGTTACTCTGTTTCCTAGATATTCTAGGTCGTATGCAGATTGAGTTCGAGGTGCAGTTTGAAGTGCGAGTGCGATTGCATCTTTTTGGAAAAGCATGTTGTTAGTACTTGTACCAGTCTTATAGATGTTTGTAGACATAAATGTTGAAACACCGTATAAATCACCGATACTACCAGTACTAACTGGTTTGCCTTCGATGT
>Ga0233437_1006525_pt1 | contig 11845 bp, 12 predicted proteins | sample SI_122_August201_FD_182714 | JGI IMG/M metagenome (GOLD analysis project Ga0233437, IMG submission 182714) | Seawater microbial communities from Saanich Inlet, British Columbia, Canada - SI_122_August2016_200_MG | ecosystem: Environmental > Aquatic > Marine > Inlet | place: Canada: British... | reverse complement strand
TTTTTACCCGATGTTTATGTTGAGTGCGAAGAATGTAATGGACAAAGATATAACGAAGAAACTCTTAGCGTAACCTACAAAGGAAAAAACATCGCAGAGATACTAGATTTAAGTGTTGAAGAAGCAACTAAGTTATTTGACGCGATTCCTTCGATTAGAAACAAACTCTCCGTACTTTTATCAGTTGGTCTAGGTTATATCAAGCTAGGTCAAAGTGCAACTACATTATCTGGCGGGGAAGCTCAACGAATTAAACTAACAAAAGAGCTTGCAAAGCGAAGCACGGGTAAAACACTCTACCTTTTAGATGAACCTACAACTGGTTTACATTTCCACGACATCAAAAAGCTTCTTGACGTGTTACAAGTTCTTGTTGACATGGGTAACTCAGTAGTAATAATCGAACACAACTTAGATGTAATCAAAGCAGCTGACCACATAATCGACCTTGGCCCAGATGGTGGCGAAGGTGGAGGAGAAGTAATCGCTACAGGCACACCTGAACAAATCGTTAAAGTTAGTGAAAGCCATACTGGGCGATTCTTAAAATCCGTTCTCAAATAAAAAAGGTTTTTATTCTTTGAAAATATCATATATCCAAAAGTGATTTAGCAAATACTCTAGCAAACTTTTGCATGGTTTCTTCTTTGGTTGTTGCTTTGATAATAGGCAGCTTTGTTTGTTTTGAAGCGCAAAGTAAGTATTCCTGGATTTTGTAGGACGCGTCAGCCAGTTCACTACTTTTTTTGTGGCTTTGCTCTGAGTATTTTCCAAGTTCTCTTTCTTGTCTAGCAATAATCCTGTTTTTGAGTACATCTTGCGGTAGATCAACCATCACAAACAACTTGTTTTTTGTGAGTCTATTAATTTTATTAAATCCAAGCGGATCAAGATTAATTCCTACTACAATGTATATTGGATGCATATATGTTTTTGACTCGGCTTTTGAATACTTAATCCATTCAATAAGTTCTTCGTTTACGTGTTTGCATTGTTGTTTGAAACCTTCAACTCCGCCAAGATATGTTGGTTGAAACAATTTTTCAAATCGCGCAGGGATCTTTTTGTAATGCGTCCTAATCTTTACTCGTACTCGTTCTCGTAGATTATCAGTGTTTTCTAGTCTATCGATTCCAAGGTTTTCTTTTAATGCGGTTGCCAAAGTGTCTTTTCCTGTTGTACTCGAACCACCAATAAAAATGAATAATGGTTCTTTTAGTTGTCCACTCCACGCTCTTTGATAAAAGTTTGATACGCTCGCAAAAATCTTTTTTGCTGGTTTGTTTACGATTAGTTTAGCTGTTTCGTCCATCACGGTTTGAATCGAAATAGGATTATCGACAGAACTCTCTTTACTCATTTTTTTTATGATTTTAGTAGTAATCTTGTGTGCAATCGCGTCGTTTAGACCTGCAAATCGTAATTGACCAAATATTTGAAATTCTTCAAGAATCGTCGCAGTTCTATGATATTTTATGTAAAGAGTCATACCAATCTAGTAGTTGAGAGTCTTATAACTCTACCTTTTTTTTCTTAAATACGCAAATAAATACTATTTGCCGAGCCGTCTAGCAACATGAGCCGTTATGACATTCCAACCTTTTCTAAGTCCAACTACTTTTCTTTTTTCTTCAGGAGATAACTTTTTTCTTCTCGATCTAAATGTGTTTTCCCCAAGTTCAATTTCGTGAACACGATGTTTTCTCCAACTAACTTCGTTTGCTAATGACGTTACTTGGTTTAGATAATGTCTATACACTACTCTTGGCGAATATTTTTTAAGTAATGCTTCAACTGCGTTAAATGAAAGCCCTTCGTGTATTTGATCGTCAATAATTGCTACGCTCGCATTTGGCAGAGCTTTTATCAATCCCGGAAACTCTTTTGCAAAAACCTTTTTTGCAGACGCTTCTTTTTTTGCAGTCCCATTTCTATCCATTGCAGTTTTCATTATGTGCGGGTCAAGAAAAAACACTTGTGTTTTTTTCCCAAGTTTTTTAAGTAAATGATTTAAAGCTCTCCCAACGGGGCGTCCGGATCTATCAAGAACAATAAGAATATCCGGATTTTGAGTAACTAATTCCGTAGTTATTTGTTCTAAGCGTTTGATAATCATTCTTTGTTCTCTTTTTCCAAGGAGTTTTGTTTCTAACTCTTTTTCAGCAATTCTTTGTTTAGTAGTTCTTGATCTAATACCTTTAATCTTTCTATTGTATCTAGCAATTCTAGCTGCTATCGCCGCCCTATAAGTTAAACCAAATGTTCGCTTAAACGTAGCATCTAAATCTTTGTAATAATCTCCATAAACTTCTTTGTGGAATACGGGTGCAAGAAAACCATGTGATGCAAGCCCCCCGCGCATCGCTTCGGGTTGGCTTTTAATTAAATCGACTGCTTCACGTATTGGCGGAGCCGGGGTAACAAAACAATATCCTCTATCTGCCATTCTTAACCCATGTTTTCGCATGTCGTCTCTTACTTTTAAGGTAAGTGCTGCATCATTAGCCATTGGTTCAACAAGTGCGATCATTACGCCTTCCCCCGTTGTAGTCAAAGGTAATTTACTTTTATTACTAACTACTACTACCGAGGTTCTAACCCCGTGTTCTTTCTCTATTCGCTTGGCTTCTGCGACATATCTTTGGATAGTTTTTCCCTTTCCAGTTTTAACCATTAAATAAATTGTTTTCTGGAATTAATAATGGTTTTGGAGACAAATAAAAGCTTTTTCTCATTAATTTTAATATGAATAAGTTAGAACAAAGCGAAAAAGAACAAATTGCGTTTAGTGGAAAGATTATTGAAGTTATTAAGAAACCTATGAAGAAAGGAGATAAAATTGTTGAATTTGAAATCGCAAGAAGAGCTCCGGGGGTTCGACTAATTATAGTTAAAGAAAACAAAATATTGTTATCAAAAGAATTCAGGTATGAGTTAGATGATTATGATTATCGTTTACCTGGAGGAAAAGCTTTTGATACGCTTAGGGAGTATCGAGAAGCACTACGATCAGAAAAAGATTTGATTGGTGAAGCAGCTAAAGCTGCAGAAAAAGAGTGTTTAGAAGAAACTGGTTTAAAACCAAAAAAAGTAAATCACTTTTATACTGCTGGCTCAGGCGGGCCAACAATAAAATGGGATCTATATTATTTTGTTGTTAACGATTTTGAAGAAAACAAAAATGGTCAAAACCTTGAAATCGGAGAGATAATAAAACCAGAGTGGAAAACCTTTGAAGAAGCAAAACAACTCTGTTTTGAAAACAAAGTACACGAGGACAGAACAGTTAGCGTTCTATTGAAATACTTCAATAAAGAAGAATGAAAAACCTTTTTATTATTTGAAAGAGTAACTTTACTATGACTAACCTTGCAAGAATCAAATTTAATGGAAAATTAGGGGATATCTCCAAAAGGATTTGCAAAGATTACTCTATCGGAGAATTTATTTCTAATAAAGTAATCCCAATGGGTTATGAGGATTTTAATGTTGTATTAAAAACAAGCAAAGGAAAGTATTTTGTGAAAGTGTTCGCGTCATTTAGAAAAATGGATGAAGTAAATAGGTATGTTGAGATAATAGACGCAGCAATAAAAAATAAGGTTTCTACTCCTAAAATAATCGGAGAACTGTTTACTCCAATAATTAACAAAAAGAGATTAAGATTAATAGTAATGGATTATATTGATGGAAAGTCTTTGTATGAAACAAATTACAAAGTAACTGACAAAGATATTCGTGTTATAGCTAGAGAAGTTGTTAAAATAAATTTGATAAAAAGAAAGGTTGCGCATGTCTATGATTCTTGGGCAATCATTAACTTTATGAAAGAGTTTTCAAAAACAAAGAAATACTTAGAAAAAAAAGATTTGGATTTGATTCTTCCGTTAGTTAGCGAATTTAACGCATTGAATGTTGAAACTCTTCCTCATTGTTTAGCACATGGAGACATAATAAATACAAATATAATGAGGGATAAGACAGGAAAACTCTTTGTAATTGACTTTGGTTGTACTACATATTATCCAAGAATCCAAGGACTCGCAGTACTAGCTTGTAATGTTTTATTTGCTAAAACTAAAAAAGAAAGCGAGCGGAAATTTGCTGTTGCTCTAAAAGAATATCAAAAACAAATCAAACTAACAAAAAGAGAGCTAAATGCGCTACCAACTTATATTCGCTTCGCTCACGCAATGCACGTAATCGGCTCCACTTATGAAAAAGCCAAGAACGGAATCGACAATAAAGAAAACAGGTACTGGTTGGCTCAAGGAAGAGCTGGATTGAAACAAACTTTGTAGAAATGCCGAAAAGATTCTTCGCGAAAAAAATAACACGCTTCAAGATTTGAGTAATTTATTTGTTAGTTCATAGCTTTTTTTCTGTTGTTCTAGCATGAATTGATAGTATTTTTTTGTTTTTCCTTCTAGTCCTTGTTTTATCGAATTAAAATAAGCATTTTTATTGTCTTTGAAAACAATCATTAACGGATAATTGTCTTTCATTAGAATCTTATTCATTATTAGTCTTCCTGTTCGTCCATTTCCGTCTCGAAACGGATGAATTGCTTCGTAACGAATATGGAAATCATACGCAAGTTTTAATGAATATGTTTTTTTGTTTTTTTTGTACCAGTTCAAAAGGTTTTCAAGCTCTTTTTTGATTTCTTTTGGTGGGAGAGTTGGTTCGTTGCCAACAATTATTTCACTCTTTCTAAAGCCTTTAGGATAATAATCTCCGGTTTCCATTACCAAATCTTTTGTTAGAACATAATAGAGTTTTTTTATTGATCTCATTGAGAAACTAAAATCGTTTTTTAAGTAATTATACGCTTTTATTGAGTTTTTTGCTTCCAAGATCTCATTTTTGTTGGCGTAACTCGATTTTTTGTTTTCAAACACTTTTTCTAGTTCGTGTTTTGGTAGTTTTGATCCTTCAATATTGTTTGAGTTGTACACGAATTCTTTTATGACTTCGGCTTCGATCCAATTAGCTTGCTTTGCCTCAACTAAGTTATTCAATCTTATTGCATCATACTCGACTTTTTTGAGAAGCTTATTGTGGTAGAGAAGTTGTTTTGGGAAAAAAGGTTTTTTGAGTTCAAACTCTTGTTTAGTTATTCCTTCTAAATTATCTTCTAAGTATCTTTCTTTTGTCACTAATGGCTTTTTCCCAATGTACTTGTTTATTTTGTATTGTTTTCCCATAAAAGAGAATCTCTTCACAAAATAAGCATAGGTTTCCGCTTTCCTTTGTTTTTGCTCGATATAACTCATACTAATATTATGATAAAGCTATTTATAAAGTGTTCTACTTAGGCAGTAAAAGCAATGGCTCTGAAGTACAATATGACTACGTTTAATCATTAAATAGATATTTATTATCTTTTTGAGGCAGTAAAGTCTGCTCTACTTATGTCCTTTTTAGGCAGTAACTACGAGGCAAAAACCTTTTTATTGATTTAATCACTAATTTTGCTATGAAGATTCCAATAGTTAATGAAAAAGACGAGGTTCTTTGTTATAAGGAACGAGGAACAGAAGAACAAATGGATTTGTATAGGGTCTCTGCTTTATGGTTAACTAATTCTAAAGGAGATATTTTATTAGCTCGTCGAGCATTATCTAAAACCCACGATCCAGGTAAGTGGGGGCCGGCTGTTGCAGGAACTGTTGAAAAAAATGAGACTTATGAATCTAATATTATAAAAGAAGTTAAGGAAGAACTTGGTCTTGAAGTTAATCTGAAGAAAAACCTTAAAACTATGAAGCATTCTGAAAAGTTTAAGCATAATCATCTAACACAATGGTTTACAGCAAAAATCGATATTAGTGAAAAAGAAATTAATTTTGACAAAGTAGAAGTTGATACCGTTAAATGGTTTTCAAAAAAAGAATTAAGCAAAAAAGTTAGCGCAAACCCAGAAAACTTTTTAACAACAATAAAAGAATTTGTTAAAGGAAAAATCATTTTCTAGCTTTAATCAAACCAAAGTTAAAGGTTAATTGTATTGTCTCGCCACAGTCAACAAAACCAAACTTGGCGTTTTGTTCATCCGTAATAATGGTTCGAATATAATTATTCCATTCTTCTAGTTTTTGTGTATCGCCTAAAAACTCTGATTCTAACCTGACTTTTGTTGAAAGAGTGTATTTGAATCGGTGAAAAACTTTAACATCAACAAAATTACTTTGTTGTAACAATTCAAATAACTCGTCTTCGCGTAAAAAGTATCTATTTGAACAAAAACTATGAAATCCTGCGAGCTCATCTTTCTTTCTAACAGATTTCTGAAACAATAATTGTTCGCTAGTATTTTTTGCGAGCGCCTCCCAAATAAATACTTCTCCTCCTTTTTTTAACACGCGAAAAACTTCGTTAACAACTTTTTGTTGTCCTTTTTTTGGTAGTTCATGTAACCCCATCTTAATTATTATTTTGTCAACAGAATTATCAAGAAAAGGTAGTTTTCTTGCGTCAGCTACTATTTTTAATACTAACAAATCAGAGCGAATTAATTGTTCTTTGTGTTTATCAAGAAGAACAGTATTAACGCAAATATTGTTTTTCTTAGTGTATTCTAAAATATTTGTTGTTACACTACCATAACCACTCATTAAATCAAGAATTACTTCGCCCTCTCTTGGATTAATCGCTTTGATGAGTCTATCCATATCTAATTGTTTTATTGAATGGATTTTTTCATAAAAAACAAATCTTTTTTTGTATCCGTCACTCAAAGTTTTTGTTGTAGGCTCAAACATAGTAATTATTGGTGCACCAATAATACTTATGTTATAGTTGTCTAAAAATAGACAACCTTATATTGTTTTTCTGGCGTGTTTTTTCTATGGATATTAGCAAGTTAAGTGCTCTTGGGTTAACAAAAGCTGAGTCAGTAATCTATAGTAGTGTTCTAAAGCTTGGAACTTGTAATGTGCGCGACATATCAAAGGATTGTGGCTTTCATAGGACTAATATTTACGATGTTTTAGAGCAGTTAAAAGAAAAGGGGCTTGTGAGCTTTCATAACGAAGGAAAAATTGTTTTCTATAAAGCAACTAATCCTAGTACTCTATATGGATTGCTTGATGAAAAAAAAGAGATTCTTGATGAATTGTTTCCAAAGATTAATGAGTTATACAAAAACAAGTTTGAACCAATTTCTGTAGAAGTGTATAAGGGCCGCGAAGGAATGAAATCTGTTTTTCGTGATATGCTACATAGTAGCGAAGACTTATTTGCTTTTGGAGTAAAAGGACAATTAAGAGAAAAACTACCTATTTTTGCTAGTCAATGGCAAAACGAACTCGCAAAAAGAAAAATGAAGTACTATGGAATTTACACTGAAAAGAATTTACCAGAGTATTATACAGAAATAAGAGTTGTTGGAAAAGAACTTTCTAGTCCAGTAGCAACTTTCATTTACGGAGACAAAATCAACATTAACATTTGGGAACCCGATTTAGTAGCCATCACAATCAAATCATCTCTAGTAGCAAACATGTACAAACAACACTTTGACTTGCTTTGGAAAATTGCTAGGAAAGTTTAGGTGTTGTTGGTGGATGATTAGACTAGCGCTGCAGAGGTCACTCGCGAAAAAGCAAGAAAAAGCTAACAATTGGAACAATCATGAAAAAGGCACTAAAATGGTTTACCGAATAACTATACAAACTTTTTTAAATATAAGAATACTAAATATGATATAGGGTGTTGGGTTGTCTATTTCTATTAAGCATAAGCCGATTGATTTGATGACATTTGAGGTAACAACACCTATTGACGAACTAATTGCACTTGATGAAATACAAGGACAAATAAAGAAATGTTTAATTAATCGCAAGGTAAAGCCAAACGAAATCGAGACATTACTGATAAACAAGATTGTTTATTATTCAGTTAGAGAAATCCAAAAAACAAACCCTTTGCTTAATATTCCAATGGGGTGGTATAAGTATGGCCCATGTTTTGAAAGAATGCGTACAAAAGAACTTGAAATGTATGAATTTAATATATCCCGAAAAACAAATGACCCTATCAAAGAAATAATAAACAATTGTAAATCTGAAACACCTATGTTTTTGAAAAGCAGAAAGATACGCGACACGCCAAAAGGAATGTACTTTTATGACTATTTAAAACACATATATTCAGAAAGGGTAGACTTTAAACATCTAAAACCGTTCTATCAGAGTAAACACGAACTCGCTCACGAAACATATCTACAAACATTTTCAGAAAAAAACATTGCGAACAAGACGCTCATTAGAAAATTTTTTGAATTTAATAAGGCAATATGTAATAAAGAATACATTGAGATGGTAGGATTGGAATCCAAATTAATTAACCAAGTTGAAGATAATCTTAACACATTTTTGGAGATTTTAATTGCAAACAACGATTTGCGAAATAAAAATGAATTAGATCCAAGAATTGAAGCACATTCAAAACACATGGTTGTTAGATTTGAAGATATCACTCTTGGAATATTTGCATATAAAAATTATAAAGCAACATTCAATGATCTAGATGAAGAAAAAGATCAAGAAAAAAAGATTGCCTTTGAAAAACAGATACAAAATAATTTGAGAATAACTCGCTATTTACTTGAAGAGAATTTAAATTTACTTGAGAAAATAAATGGGTGGAGAGGTTAAATTGTATTTTCCGGATACCTCAGTATACATGTGTTTTGTGAATCACGAACCGGAAGTAAAACCGGCAAAACAAGTACTTGATAATGAGTTAATTACATTTTATATAGTTGCGCGCGAGCTTGACGGAATCTTTGAAAATCGGCGTTCCAAAAAGAATCGTTTGTTGTTTGAAATTACAAAATTCAAAAAGTTTATTGATATGAAGAATTATCTCTGCGAAAGTTGTAACAATAAGAATGATTTTGTACACTTTAATCAATTATTTGACCGGATATGCAAAGAACTGCGGGTTAAACCAACCGATAAAATTGAGGCTGAGAATTTGAAACGTATTGAGAATAAAATATTCGAAATTTGGAATTCTCAATCAACAAAACTTCAGTTAGTAATTAGAAAATCAAAAAACACACGAAGTCCAATAATCAATTTTGAGGATGGTGCATATCATAGTTTATATGCAGCACTGTCTAGGCAACTCCGCCCTAAACTAAGTGAAGATCACGATTTCAAAATATTAACTGCAGGCATATGGTATGGTTTAACTAGCTATCCTGATATTGAAATTGTATCTAAAGACAATTTTTTTATCGAAAACAGAGATGCCGTAAATAAGTTAGTGATGAAACGCGAAAGGTATATTGAGGAACAGCAAATTCCATTCAATATTAAATTTCTAACCGAAGTACGGTAGATATTTAAATAATAAATATGTGTTGGGATTAAAATTTAGACTTCTTAAATAGAACTGACGATTTAATACTTTTTAAACAACGGCCTCCATAAAACACAAGATCACCTTGTTCTTAGAACTAGATTACTTAAAAGATCCATTTCGCCACGAGGAACCGTTACGGCGTTTGTGTGAGGTCAGAGCATCTTTACGATGCCCTTATCAGCATCTACTTCAACTAAAGAACCGTGTTCTAATACTTTTGTAGCGTTCTTTGTTCCGACGATACATGGAACTCCTAGCTCGCGAGCAATAATTGCTGCGTGGGAAAGTAAACCACCTTCGTCAGTAACAATTGCGCAAGCTTTCCTCATTGCAAGAACATAATCCGGGTGAGTCATTGGAGAAACTAGTACATCTCCTTTCTCAACTTTTAGGATATCGTGAACAGTTTTGACTATCTTAACAGTTCCAGTAACTATTCCTTTGTGGGCAACGACTCCTTTTACAACTTCGTCTTTTTTCTCAAAAACAAAGCCTTTTTCTCCCAAGACCTTGTTGAAATCCTTTTCAACTAGAACAATTTCTTTGTTCGCAAGATACAAGAGAAAGCCTTCTTCTCGAGAATCAGAAAAACTAATTTTTTCTCCATTAAGAAGAGAATTAATCTCAATAGTAGTTAGAAAAGCTAGTTGTTTTAGAGTTAAATCAAATCGAGTAGCAATTTCATTAAAAAATGGTTGAATCAAAAAGATTGCGCGTCGCCGATAATCATCACGAGCATCCATTATAAAACCAAGTTCTTGTACCATTAGAATTGTTTCATCAATTGCAATAGGAACTTCTTTGCGAGGAGGTAATTTTATTCCATTAACAAATTCTTGCGCCGCCTCTATTGACCAAGGAGCATTCCAAATATCAAGACAAGGTAACCAAGAGTATTCTTTGTGAAAAGCTAGTATTTCTTCTTCTGTTTTAATGCTAACAGCTTTTTCTTGCATTAATAGAACCGTGCTTTTCTTTGTAGGATTTAGCATTCGTTCATCTTTTACGATACTCTTGCCTTTTTCTCTGTGGTGCGTTGCTAGTAAATGCCCTGCCCAAACAAAATAAGCGTATGTGAGAGCAGTTTTTTGGTATTCTAAATAAATTTCTTTTAACTCGGTATTTGAAAGCTTTGAAAGACTAGTATCGTTAATCTTTTTACAAAAAGACACGTACGCTTCTCCGCAAGAATTAAATTCTTTAACAAACTCGCAAAACCGTTCTTTTGAAGAAGTGTGTTTGATAACAAGCTCTTTTATTAGGTCTTTGAATTCACTCTCTTCAAAATAATAAACCTCGTTCTTGTTATCAGGAACAACTAAAGAACTAGGACACTCTGGAAGAGAAAGTAACGCTTGTTCACAATACTGAACAGAGTATCTTCTAGCAAAAGCTTTGATGTATTTCATGCTAGAATTAGTGGAAAAAAGGTTTAAATTAGTTTCAAATCTATTTAACTGGTTGTGCTTCTTTCCACATTTCTTCAAAAGTTTTTGTTAATACTTTTAATAGGTCCGTACTTTGGCCTTTAATAGTCATTCTCTTTTCGTAGTTGTTTCTGTCGTGAACCCCTAAAAGGAATTCTTCAGAATCCCTTATCATAAAATGCATACCAAGTTTAGGATTTAACCTAATCTCGCCCCCATTTGACAAACAATCGTTTACTTGTTTCTTATTTTCTTTTGTTATTGCAGAAGTAAGTATTTTTATTTTAATTCCGCGTTTTAAAGCTCGCTTAAGACTTAGATTAGTTTGAAATGTTCCAATAAATATAGGAGCTACTTGCCAGATTTCTTTTTTTGCTAGATCTCGCAACACTACTACGGCTTGCAAATGTTCTTCTCTTCCATCTAAAAAAGTTACAGAAGGAGCTTTCTCATCTAAAAGAGCTTTTTTGGGATCCATTTCTATCGAAGTTATTAGATTTATTTTTTCATCAAGCGTGTTTTTCCTTTGATCCAAATATCTTTTTAGAGATTCTTTTATATCATTTATTTTATACCGTTTTGGGCTTGTTGGAATAACTTCAATAAAGCCTTTGTGTTGTAATTCTTGGAGAACTTGGTAAATTCTTCCCTTTGGAACAGAAGTTTTTGTATACAATACTTTTGCGTCTGCAGATTCAACCAAAGCTAGTTGAAGCACAATTTCTCGCTCGTAACCATTCAAATCAATTGAATTGAGAAAAGATAACAAATCCATAAACTAATTATAGTTGTTTTACCTATTTAATAGTTTCTAATGGGGCATTATTTATCGAATGGTAATAAAACAAATTATTTTCGATATGGGCGGAGTACTTTTGAAGGGAAGACTCGAAGATATTCTTGATGGCGTTTCTTCAAAGCTTGGAATTGACAAAAGTGTTTTCAAAGGGCTTGAGAGCCATTACAAAGCAAAAGCATTAACTGGTGAAATGAAACATGCGAAATATTTACAAATGCTCAAAGATAAAACTGGTTTAGAGCAA
>Ga0233437_1006522_pt1 | contig 11851 bp, 7 predicted proteins | sample SI_122_August201_FD_182714 | JGI IMG/M metagenome (GOLD analysis project Ga0233437, IMG submission 182714) | Seawater microbial communities from Saanich Inlet, British Columbia, Canada - SI_122_August2016_200_MG | ecosystem: Environmental > Aquatic > Marine > Inlet | place: Canada: British... | reverse complement strand
GCTATCTGTCTTAGGATACGGATGCATGCGACTGCCATCCAAAGGAAGAGGCGGCAGCAGCCTTATCAGCCCAATTGATACTGAAGAAGCCGTGAAGCAAATAAAATATGCGATAGATAATGGGGTTAACTATTTAGATACAGCTTATCCATATCATAGAGGTCTATCAGAATCTTTCCTTGGAGATCATATTTTAAAGGATGGATATAGAGAAAAAGTATATATTGCAACAAAGCTGCCTTGCTTTATGATCAGCAAAAAAGAAAAAATCGAAGAGATTTTTAATAAGCAGATAAAGAAACTAAAAGTAGATTACATCGATTATTATCTTCTTCATTCTCTTGACGGCGCTTCATGGGACAAGATGCGCTCACTTGATATTATTGCATTTATGGATAAAATAAAAGCAGAAGGTAAGATTCGGCATATGGGTTTTTCCTTTCATGGTAAACATGAAGACTTTATTAGAATAGTTGATGGATATGACTGGGACTTTGCACAAGTTCAATATAATATTATCGATGAAAACTTCCAAGCAGGAATAAGAGGCATAGAATATGCTCATAAAAAAGGACTTGGAATAATCACAATGGAAACACTACGAGGCGGCGCATTAGTCGGTAATATGCCCAAAGAAATCCAAGCCATTTATGATGAAGCCTCTGTTAAAAAAAGTGCCGTTGAATGGGCTTTTAGATGGGTTTATAATAATCCTGCCGTAACTTTAGTTTTATCGGGTATGAATGATATTGATCATATAAAAGAAAATATCGAAGTCGCTGATGATGCTATGCCTAATGGATTAAGCGATGAAGAGATTTCTATTGTTGATCGTGCAAGAGATAAATATTTAGAGCTGATGCAGGTCGGTTGCACAGGATGCGGTTATTGTATGCCTTGTCCAGCCGGGATAGATATCCCAGGAGCATTCAAACATCTTAACAATTATCATATGTTTGGTAAAGCACAGCCGTTAATATACCATATGGCTTATGCAGGCATTATGACTGATGATGGAAAATCTCATTTCACATCTACATGTATAGATTGCGGACAATGTGAAGAAGCTTGTCCTCAGCATATTGAAGTTAGAAAAGAATTCAAAAAAGTACAAAGGTATTTAGAACGTCCTGTTGTTAAAGCTGTTGCTGCAGTAGGGCGACCAATTATGAATGCTGGAAAGAAAGAATAATTTAAAAAAATAAAAGCTGCCAAAATATCAGACAGCTTTTTTTATAATATTAATATACAGTCTGCTATGCTTTATATAACTTTTCAAAATATTCATCAAGCATTCTTAAAATTGAAAATTCATCTTTACAGCTTCTAATGCTGTTTTGCATCATCATAATCCATTTTTCTTTGTTTTTATAATACGTAGGGATAACTTCATTTAACAAGACTGAATAGAGCGATTTTAGGTCGTGCGCATCCAATATATTTTCGTCGTCTGACTCAAATCCATCACCGAACTGCCATCCATTTATTCCATGTTCACAGGCCTCCGGCCACCAACCATCTAAAATTGAAAAATTGAGCACTCCATTTATCGCTGCTTTCATTCCAGATGTTCCGCTCGCTTCTTTCGGTCTTCTTGGGTTATTAAGCCAAACGTCTGAGCCTCTAGTTAAGACCACCCCTATCTCCATATCATAGTTTTCTAAAAACACAACGTTTTTAGGATATTTTAAACTCATAGCAACTAAATTTTCTACTGTCGCTTTACCGACATCGTCCAAAGGGTGCGATTTGCCTGAAAAAACTATCTGCAGCTTTTTCTCATTAAACAATTTTTCAATAACGTCGATATCAGAAAAGATAAAATTACTTCTTTTGTATCCTGCTGCTCTTCTCGAAAATCCAACAGTTAAAATACTCTCTTCAAGTCTAACACCGTTTTTATTTTCTATAAATTCAATCAACTCTTTTTTATTTTTCCTATGTGCTTTTAAAAGGTTGCTCTTATTTTCAACAGAATTAATTATATTATCATCCACCCAAGTAGGCAGATGAATCGCATTTGTGATAGCAATGATTTCACATCTGCCATCAATATCAGACCACATTTTATTTGCTGTTTCACAATGAAGCTTAGCAACTGCATTAGCTTTTTTGCACATTCTTAAAGCAGCTACTGTCATATTAAATGGATTGTCTCCAATTTGTATCATCTGCTCCTCTTTTAATCCGTTCCCAGCGCCCATATAACTTAGCCTGTCAATCAAGTGAGATTCGTTTCCTTGAACAACGGGTGTATGGGTTGTAAACACAGCCTTTTCTCGTGCAAGCTGCCATGCTTCTTCGAATGTTTTTCCTTCTTCCATATGCTCTCTCATAATCTCAAAGCCTGCAAAAACGGCATGACCTTCGTTAAAGTGATATATATCTATGTCTAGGTTAAGCGCACGAAGAGCCCTCACCCCACCAATTCCCAGTAACATTTCTTGGGCAACTCTTTCTTCTTCAAACCACCCATAAAGTTGTCCCGTTATCCACTTCTCATCGTTTTTTTTATTATCAGTATCGAGAAGAAATAAATCTGAATTATTAAAACAATCAACCTTCCAGACCTTAGCATACACATCACGGTTTCTGATTTTCACAACTACTTCAATATCTGTATCGATTAAGAAATCGTAATTTCTGTTGTGATATGAATCATAAGCTTTACCGTTTTCATCTATCATCTGGTCTGTATAACCTTGCTTCCACATAAGACCTATCCCGACAACAGGGAAACCATAATCCTTAGCTCCCTTAATATAATCACCTGCTAATATTCCTAATCCACCAGCGTACTGTTTAAAATTATTTTCAAGCCCATATTCCATACAAAAATATGCAATATTCGGTGTTTTCTTATCTCCCATTATCTTCTCCTGTAATTTTTATCTTTTAATATTTAATCTTTGATCATGTTTTAAAACATAAAACTTATCATATAATATTATCGAAACATCTTGTCCATCTTTATGTTTGATTAAAACTCTAACTTCATCTATAATTACATGAATTCTTGATCCTCTAAAGTAAATGTTAAACGAATATTCAGTCCATGCTTTCGGAAGGCTCGGCTCTAAAATCAGCTTTCCATCCTTAATTCTAAGACCTCCAAATCCATGTACAATTGTAAGCCAAGACCCTGCTGTGCTGGTAATATGAAGTCCTTCGCATGTGTCTTTGTTATAATTATCTAAATCCAGCCTAGAAGCACGGAGAAAAAGCTGATATGCTTTATCTAAATACCCAATATCAGAAGCGATAATCGAATGAATACAAGAAGAGAGCGAGGATTCATGTACAGTTTTCGGTTCATAAAAATCGAAGTTTCTGCGTTTTGTTTCATCATCAAATTCATACCTAAAATTATAAATACCCTGTAAAACATCAGCTTGTTTTATAAAACAAGATCTTAAAATTCTATCCCATGACCAGTTTTGATATATTGGTCTGTCCGACTCTAATATATTATCAGCTGTCATTTGCTCTTTATCCATATATCCGTCTTGCTGTGAAAAAATATTATACTCATCAATATGCGGAAAATACATGTTGTCTGAAATATTAATAAATTTTTCAAGTTCTTCATCATTTATATTAAGCTGCTTTTCAGCTTCTCTATAATTTTTACTATTCGCTATTTTTAAACTTGTCACAACTTCATAAGTATATCTAAGCGAAAAAGCTGCCATTTTATTGGTATACCAATTGTTGTTTACATTGTTTTCATATTCGTTTGGTCCTGTTACTCCAAGAATCATATATTTCTTTTTCTTAGAATTATAATTAACTCTGCTAGACCAAAACCTTGCTGTTTCATAAAGCACATAGATACCGTACTTAGCTAAATAATTATCATCTCCAGTATAGTCAACATAGTTTTTTATTGCATACGTGATTGCCGCATTTCTATGGATTTCTTCAAAGGTAATTTCCCATTCGTTATGGCTTTCCTCCCCGTTCATAGTAACCATAGGATAAAGTGCTCCCATACACCCAAGCTTTTCAGCATTATCTTTAGCTTTTTCTAGATGGTTATACCTATAAATAAGCAGGTTTTTAGAAACTTCCTCTTTTGTGGTAGATAGAAAAAACGGCAAGCAAAAGCTTTCGGTATCCCAATATGTCCCGCCGCCATACTTCTCCCCGGTGAAGCCTTTTGGACCTATGTTCAATCTGCTGTCGTCCCCTGTGTATGTTTGATTTAGATGGAATATATTAAACCTAATTGCCTGCTGAGATTTTTCATCGCCTTTTATTTCTATGTCACTATAAGACCAAATTTTGCTCCATACTTCTTTGTGTTCTTTAAGCAAATCTTTAAAACCAGTTTGTTTCGCAAAAACTGCTCTTTGAATAGATTTTTCTCTAACGTCATTTTTTTCATAATCTCTGCTTGTTGTAACAGAAAAATATTTATAAAGACAGAGTTCTTTTTCTTCGCTGGCTTTCAAATTATATTCATTGCCAGCAAAAAGATAATCATCAGATATAATTTTAGATTTTGTAATCACTTCACTTCCAAGGTAAAGTTCATCCGTTTTGGTTGTTGAAACTATAAAGTTCGTCTTTTTTGTGTTTAAGGTTATATTGGCATTTCTTTCATCACAGGATTTAAATTCTTTTTCCCAAAAAACCTCATCATAATTAGCATCAATGTTTTTAACCTCACCATTAAGATAAGATGTTAAGCAAACGTCTACATCACAATTATAAGGCTTAATAGAATATTTTATTGCACCAACTTCTTTGTTAGCCATTGACACAAATCGCATCGTTGATATATGCACTTTTTTTCTGCTTTTTAAAATAAGGTCAAACTCTCTTAAAAATATGCCTTGCTTCATGTCAAGTGTTCGTATGAAGTTTTTAGTTTCAGATTTATTAACATCAACAGTTTCACCGTCAATAGCTAAATTTAATGATATAAAATCACAAGAATTTAGGACTTTTGCAAAATATTCAGGATAGCCATTTTTCCACCATCCAACTCTAGTTTTGTCGGGAAAATAAACCCCAGCAGCATAAGTGCCCTTTAACGTTTTACCTGAAAATTCCTCTTCGAAGTTTCCTCTTAAACCCATATGGCCGTTTGCAAGGCTCATCACGCTTTCAGAGATTTCATTGGTTTGGTTATCAAACCCTTCTTCGATTATCTTCCATTCATCCACATTAAATATATTCTTCATCGCTTCACCTTATTATTAGTCAGGATTTCTCTATTTCACTTTTAGTAATTTTTTAATTAATTCTAAATTTATTATATATTATTAAATATTATTAAATCAACTAAAGATAGACGATTTTGCATATGTTATATTAATTAAACAAGATATATAATTAAAAATCCTCTGCTACAGCTGTTTTGCTAAGCAGAGGATGTTTAATTTGAACTACAATTATATTACTATATTTTGTTTTAGTCTAAATATAAAACTAAACTATTTCTTTTCATATATTATAGTCTTATTTCTGCCAAAGTCTTTAGCATTGTATAACGCTTTATCAGCATTTGCGATTAAATCCATAGGGTCTTCAATATGCGATTCAGGCATCGAGTCTATTCCTATGCTAACTGTTACACTAATTTTTGAGTCTCCATAAATTGTTTTACTTTCAGAAACAGCATATCGAATTCTCTCAGCAATTCCAAAAACATCTTCTTTGTTTGCTCCGGGAAGCATCAATAAAAATTCTTCTCCACCGTGCCGCACAAAAATGTCACCGTTTCTAGATATCTTTTGGACAACATTAACAAGGTTTTTAATAACACGGTCGCCTGCGAGATGCCCATATGTATCATTGATGATTTTAAATTTATCTAAATCCATCATCATTACTCCAAGCGGTGTGTTTGTTCTTATTGAACGAGCATACTCTTCATTTAAACGGTTCATTCCAAATCGTCTGTTATAAATTCCTGTTAGAGGGTCTAATGCTGCAAGCTTCTGGATCTGTTCATGCTGTAGAGAGTTTTTTAACACAAGTGAGAAACTATATACAAACAAATCAAAATGGTCTAAGAAGTCTTTATTAAACTCTATAGATGATGCAAGTATAATTACCCCAGAAACAATATTATGATATACAATAGGCTCGATAATTAATTGTGATGGTGTAAATTCTGTCAGTATCCCATCAATTGAAATGTCTTTTGGATAATCAACCAAAGCTCTTTTTCCTGTTTTTAATACATCCATCACTATCGGGTTTTCTTCGATAGTTTCAGGTCGTTTAATTCCATAAACTGATGCAATATCAAGCTTACCTTCTTTTGCTATTAAAACAGCTCCTGCAGATGCTCCAGAGTAAGAAAGCAGAGCTTTTAAAGCATAAATGCATAAATTGTCCAGCTCTAATTCTTCTGACAGCGTTTCCATATACTGACGTTGTTCTTTTTGAATATGAAGTATGTCAACTAAAGATTCAACCATAACATTAAAAGCAATTGCACATGCACCAAACTCATCATTTGACTCCTCGGTAATTAAATAGTTATTGGTCGAAATATTTTGATTTTTAGGATTCTTTCCAAAATCAATTATGCGCAGATTTACTTTTTTCATTCTCTCAATAAATGTTGAAAGTTTTTTCCCTACTGTCAATTTCGTAATTAAAATGCTACATAACCCTACTAGAATTCCAGCACCTATACAAGCAATGAAAAACTCGAATGAAAGCGCTATATGTTTCTCTACGCCAAATAATATCGTAAAGAATGGAAAGGCAACACCTATGCACACTCCAAATCCTATCATTTTAATAGCTAGATCTAAAAATACCTTTTTATTAGTAACCATTGCACACTCCCCATTTGTTATTATTAAAATATAATATCATAAAAATTATAAAATTGAAATATGCAGAGCTCATATAAAAAAGACTATATCTAAGATTTATGGTATAATTATCATAGTGAATTTAATAGCATATTTAGAGGTAAACTTTAATGAATAAAATCACCATCTGGTTTATTATTGTTTTAGCCATAATTCTTGTTATTTTTGCATCTATAATAATAATATTTTATCCTTTTTTAAATGATAATAGCTTTGACAAAAATTCAGGATCATCCTCTCTTATAAGTAAAGATGTTGTAATGTTTTTTGATGACTTTTCTGATGACAACTTAACAGATTGGGATGTTTCTGAGTCTTTTTCAATAATTAAAAATAAAGATTCCTTCAGTCTTCTTTCTTCTGGTTTAGGATATGCCTATCTGCCAAAAAGCTTAGAATGGAATAAAGATTATGCGTTTAAGTTATCATATACTTTAAACGAAGGGACTCTTATCTTTGGATTTAATTCATTACAAGAGGGTAGATATTTGCTGGCAATAGATAAAAACATTGTTGTTTTAGCAAAGGAATATCCAGCTAATAATTTTATAATACTAGACACAGTAAAATCTCCATCTTTGAATGAAATCCATTCAGTCGTTATGGGTAGTTATGACAATCATATTCAAGTATTTTTTGACAGACAACTTTATATCCACTTTGTAGACGACAGCCCTGTTAAAGGTGGCGCTGTATCAATAATCTCTGCTGATAATAGCAGGTTTAACATCCATGCTGTTCTTGTAAATGAGTTTGTAAATTTTCAAGAAAGTATAGTTACCATATCAGAACCATCAAATCAAGAGTTAAAAACAAATATCAAAAATTTGTGTGCAGAATTCAAGCTTTCTTCACTGCCAGATACAGTTTTAAGCATACCCGATTTCCAACAAAACAATAATATAGAAGGTTTAATGCAAAATTCTAGCAACAATAATCCTAATAAATCGCTTTGGATGATTTTAATAATTATTATGGGTGTAATAATTATATGTCTTGTTCTTTCTTACATACTTGTTCTTAAAAAGCTAAAAAAATCGCTATTAATAAGCAGTACATCCAACCTGAATGTTGATAAGTTAAGTGAAAGAGAAAAAGATGTTTTAGACCTTATGTTAAAGGGCTATTCTATGTCCCAAATAGCATCAAGTTTATATATTTCTATCAGTACAGCAAAAGGGCATGGTAATAAGATTTATAAAAAACTAGGCATACATTCTAGGCACGAACTTATATTAAAATTCATGGATAGTCAAAATAACAAATAACGCAATTTATACTTAGCACTTTAATACTTTAATAATTGATTTTTTATCAAAACAGACCTAAAGTACTGTATTTTTATTTGGCAATAAATAGTAAAATTATGTAGTAATGGAATTGTAACTTTAACAAAACGGAGGTTTATACCATGTATAGAAAAAAAGGGTTAAAACAATCGGTAGTAATTATTCTTGTTATCTTACTTTTAATAATTCTCACATCCTGCGGAAGAGCAAGAATGAGAGACAATTCAGAAATTCTTGAGCAACCCGAAAACACGGAGTCAGAAACAGATGCCCAGCAGCCTAAAATTAATATAGACAATATCTTATTCTGGGATAATTTTCAGGACGGTGACACAAAGGGCTGGGAGATATTATCCGGTTGGGACACACAGCAAGATGGAGATGAATATTGGTTTCAAAGCATAAACACAAGTGGTGCTTGGGTTCCTAAAGGGTTAGAATGGACAGATGATTATGCTTTAAGAGCAGTTTATAATGTTCAAGAAGGTACGCTTGGCTTCAGTTTTTATGCCACAAACAATGGTAGATATCTTGTCCTTATACAACAAGACAGAATGTCATTAATTAAAGAAGAGGGCGATGAAAAGACTGTACTTGCGCAATGTGATGCACCTTCATATAATAAGCTCCATATGATAACCATAGGTATAAAAGATAAAAAAATTCAAGCATATATTGATAAAGAACTGATGCTCGGTTTTGAAGACCCTGATCCGTTGAGCGGAGGAACTATTGCATTAGGCACAGCGGAAAACTCAACCTGTTTGGTAGATAATATTTTAGTAAATAAAATACTAAAAAATCTTCCAAACCTTGATCCTGTTTCAAAACAATATGTGGGAGATGAAATTATTTTTCCTGAATATACTGGAGAAGAAGTAGCCGAGTTGCCCGAGGACAGCTCAGAATTTGAGGATTTACCAGAAGATAATGTCCCTGATCAAATCGCATCACCACTAATAAGTTTTACAGTCGAGAACAGTGAAAGAATATCTATCGACTCTGGACAAGACGTTTCTGTTGAATGGCAAGTAGAAAATGCATCTTTGGTTTTATATCAATCTCAAGTTGTCGACTCCAGTGGTAGTGTTGTTGAATCTCCTCAGGAGACAACGGAATATATATTAACCGTGACTGATCTAGTTGGAAATATTGAAGTTTATACTGTCACTGTTGAAGTTATCGATGACAGCGAAAATAATGGTGGAAATGCAGCAGGGGTTGATATCTCTGTTAAAGGAATCGGACATGAAAAGCCATATATTAAGGGAGAGCCGATAGATGTTAATGTAACAATCAAAAACAGAGGGGATGTTGACTCTGGAGCATTTTCTGTGGTGTGGTATCCAAACTCTGATGGCGTTGTTGGTTTAAGTTGGAACGTTGGTTCTTTGGGCTCGGGTGAGGAGAAATCTCTGAGCGGCTCATATTCTGGTTACCCCAATGTTGGAGACTATACATGGAAGGTTATCGCAGATTCTGAAAACGAAACCAATGATGTTGATATAAGCAATAATGATCGCTCTGGAGATTTGCATGTTAATCCAGGAAACGCAGAATCTCCTGATATGGTATTAAAGGGTGTTGGCATAGATGGCCCAATCATAAAAGGTGAACCTGTTAATGTAAGAGTAACGATTAAAAACGTTGGTGATTTGGGTGCAAGCGGGTTTAAAGTTGAATGGTTTGCAGATGGACACGGCTCTGCTGCTTTAAGCTGGGATATTCTAATTCTTGCTCCAGGCGTCGAACTTACTTTAGATGGTGTATATTCTGGTTATCCCCAAAGCGGTGAATTTACATGGACAGCAAAAGTAGATAAAGCAGCTCAAATAGAAGACAGCAACCGAGGTAATAACTCAACCTCGGGGCCTGTAAATGTTAGAGATGAATAAGTAAAAAGAATAAAGCGCATCAATTATTATAAATCTAAACACAACCTTGCCTTTATGGATGGTTGTGTTTTTATGTTCATTATCTCTTATCAAATTAAAGAGCTTTCCTTTAGCTTTTTCACATCGCACTTAATTTAATCATAGTATATTTATATATAGAGCATCATAGGTTGAGGTATTTATGACAATAGGAATAATTGCGCTTAGGCGATTAGATAATTCAAAAGATTTGCCGAGATTTTTTAAGGCAGCTAAAAAACTGGGAATAAAAGCTAAATTTTATCTTCCTTCTGATATTATTATCACCATAAAAAAACAGAAAATCGTGATTTTAGACAGAGACAGACGCCCTGTTGTTCTAGATGGGGTAATAAACTGGGTTCCATATAGCAATATTGAAGAGATTTCTTATGCTTTTCAAAGCATTGGCGTACCATTTATTAATAGTAATACAGTCGTACGAAATTGTCGAAACAAGGTTCTGACTAATATTCTTTTAAATAAACATGATATTTTACAGCCTTATACTGAATATTATCCCAGTTATGGGAAGCACGATGATATTAAATTGGGAACATCCATGCCATCTGTATATAAAAATAAAAGCGGGACTCATGGTATTGGCGCAACAAAGTTCGAAAACGATAAACAATTCAAAGCATTTTTGAAAACAAAGGATAGCCAAAAAAGTCTATACTTTCAAAAATTTATCGAAAATAAAGGATACGATTTTAGAGTTGTTGTTGTCGGCGGCAAGTTGTTGGGCACAATAAAAAAAACTCATGCAAAGGGTGAATGGCGAACTCATGTAGCCTATGGCGGAAAGGTAAGAGCTGTTGATGCTGACGAAGAATTAAAGAAAATTTCATTAAAAGCCACCTATGCTTTAAACACTCATTTTTCCGGTATTGATGTAATGCGTGGTGTTGACGGTAAATATTATGTTTTAGAAGCAAACAGCGTTCCTGGAATGTCGATATTTCATGAAGCAACCGGTATTAATATTGGAATGGAGATTTTAAAACACTTGATTGGAATAATCGAAGATGAATCCTAAATATTATCAGACAATCCCAAGAAAAAAAGACAAAACGGATATCTTGCTGGATAACCCTTGCTTAAGACGATTTATTTTAGACACTAGGTTGATTAGCATCACAGCTTTAGGAAAGATGCTTAAAGCATACAATATGGTCGTTTACAAGCCTAATATCGGAGGCGGTGGCCATAATGTCGGTTTTATGAAATTAAAGAAGAATGGATTAATCCACATCAGATATAAAACGAATACTCTGATATTTAATGACATCCATACTGTCTATAAGTTCATAGTCGATCTTAATCTTGAAAAGCAATTTATCCTTCAAAAGGGAGTTCAGCTATTATCGTTTAAAGGAAGACCTTTTGATGTTCGAATTGAGATGCAAAAAGTATATGATGAATGGGAGTTAATAGGAATAGTCGCTAAAATTGCGCCCAAAAATAAGATGGTCACTAATCGGCATAGCGGCGGGCACGGTATTTTGCTGGATAAGTTATTTAGAAAAAAAAACATCAGTGAGTTAAAATATAAAGAAATAAGAGGACTTCTCTATGCAATTGGACATCTTGGAGCACGTGATTTAAGCAATAAATTTATCGGGCTTAGAGAGCTTGGATTCGATATTGCAATTGATGATAATCTTAATCTATCTATATTAGAGGTTAATACAAAGCCTCAATTCGGAATATTTAAGCAGCTAAAAGATCAGACAATGTTTACTCTGATAAATGAAAACAATAAAAAAATTCTGGATTCCGTATCTTATATAAAAAGAGAATTATAATG
>Ga0233437_1006520_pt1 | contig 11852 bp, 11 predicted proteins | sample SI_122_August201_FD_182714 | JGI IMG/M metagenome (GOLD analysis project Ga0233437, IMG submission 182714) | Seawater microbial communities from Saanich Inlet, British Columbia, Canada - SI_122_August2016_200_MG | ecosystem: Environmental > Aquatic > Marine > Inlet | place: Canada: British... | reverse complement strand
AGAATATGGACGAAGTTAAGCTGTCTGTCTCGATTGCGCGGCGAAGCAGCTTGCCGTTTCCGACGACGTGCGACTGCCCGAAAAACTCGCCCAATGTACGCGGGCGCATTCTGTCGGCAAGCGGGGCTGTTTTGCTTCTGTCAAACTCAAACAAATCGTTACTCAAAGCGTTTTTCACCTTCCTGTGTTATGAGCAAATTATATCATAAACGAATAAAGGAAACAAGTTTTCGTGCCGTGCGCCGGGCGTGGATATTAAAAAAAGAGCAGCGTACTAAGCTACCCTTCTTATATTATGTTTATATGCTATTTTGGCGCTGTCACCGTGATTTTACAAGCGGCTTTGTCGCTTTGACTTAGGTCGATGTCATAAGTGTACCCGAGCGGCTCGAGGACGTTGCGGTAGAGTATATCGCAGTGGTCGCAGTAGTCGCTGTACGGCGTCAGGTGCTCGAAATTCAGCAGCAGACCTTTGCTTGGACACTCGTGCATCTCGATGGAGAACAAGCCGTTTTCCTCGTCGAGGGTCATCGTGAAGTCGGCCGCTTCTTCGTTTAGCGTGTGCGACCAATAGTTATAACAGCCCCGAAGACCGTTTCTGGTGGCTTCTTCTTTAAGCAGCGCGAGACCGTCTTTGCTGATGGTTGCCCAGTAATCGACCACCGCCTGCTTGCCGCCCTTTGCCTCGAGGAACTTGAACAGCTCGCTGTATGCCGGTATAAACTCTGTACATGAAATCATTTTATTTGTCCGCCTTTCCGATAAACTTTTGTATGGACGCGCCTGTCGCTTCATCGTATGTAACCAGCTCGTATGACAAGCCAGTTTCCTCAGCAAGCGTCAGCCCAATGGTGCGAGTTGTCTCGATGAACATTGCCGCCGGTGTGATGTTGGTTTTCTTCATGTGCGAGAGAGCCGGGCACTTTGATATAACGATGGTCAGCGTATCTACGCCCATCTCGAACAGAATATCTTCTTCGACTTCCTCAATCTCGAATATCCTCTCGAAATACTTTTGTATCGCAGACAGCCCATCTGCTTTGACAGCGTCAATCAATGGCTTGTGAAACACTCGCGTGTACTCTTGCAGGTACTCGATTACAGCGTCGTCGCCGTACTGCTCTTGCAGATACTCTATGCCGAGATTCAGGATGCCGTGAAAATCTCTGTGCAGATATTTGTTGTCGGATGCGTGCCGTACCATTTTTTCCATAGTGTTGTCTCCTTTTATATGAATTGCTTATCGTCCGTTCAGCTCTGCCGCAACTTCATAGAACCATCTGCAATATTCGGGTGATGTGTCGAATATCAGCAGATACCCTGCAAAGTCGGGATTGTCCACCGGCGGCATGGGGAAAGACCCGTCTTCTGCCTGGATGGAGAAGAAGAACTCGCAGAGTCGCGAGACGACTTGCTCGAAGCGTGTGTCGCCCGTGATGCGATAGAGCAGCGAAGCCGCCCACATCGCTTTGCCCGCGCCGTACGATACAAACGCTTCGTCGCCGATTTTGACGAATGCGTCGAGGTATTTGATTGCGTACGTGAGGTACTTCTGCTTGCCTGTCGCTTGATACAGCTTGGCGAGCGCGGCGCTTGGGAAACCGAGCATCCATGTCGCCTGCCCCGGCTGCCCGTATGCGACGGCGGTAAACAGGGGATATTTTTCGTCCATTGTTGTTTGATAGTTGAAGTCTTTATCGACAACGTTGTAGAAATAGTTGCCTGGATCGGGTTGGTTGTCTATCAGCTTGATTAGAAAGTCGGCTGTGCGCTCTGCCCGCGGCATGTCCGTAATCATTTGGCAAAGCACGGCAGAGCCTGCGCTGCAAACATCGAATAGCTCGCTCTTTGGCTGCGCGCACGTTCGGTATGTGCCCATGTCCTCGTCGTAAAAGTTGTCGATCATACCTTGGTTGAGACGGACTACGATGTCGCGCTGACCGAGGAGCTCTGCACCCAGCACAATCCAACCGTTCGGGTAGGTCTGCGAAAAGCGGCTCGTGTATGGTTCGAGCGTTTTCTGAGCTTGCGAGTTTCGCAGATCACCGGTGTCTGTGCAAAACTGCTCCATGATTTTCTTTAGCACCAAGGACGCTTTGTATGAGTTGCCCGAACACCGCAGCGGATACGTGCATTTGTAGTATGCACCAAGGTCGGTTGTATGGATGTTGGCGCCGGTGTCGTCAATTTGAGCGTCCAGCCACTGTGCGCACTTTTTGCCCCGCTGCATCAATTCCTGCGTTAACTTATGCATAGTTAGCCCTGCTTTCATCAAATTTTGATAATGGGTGGGGGTCTATTTCTCCTTTAGAAAGTCGCGCTCTATTTTACCCCAGCCCTGCTCATAGTCCATGCACGAGCGCGATGCTCCGATAATCTCTGACGGCTCTAATCTGTAGATTTCCGAGTTACACGACGGCGCGAACTCGACCGTGCCGGCGCACTCGTAGAAATATTTGGTGACGGGCTTGTCGATGCCGCACGTGGTCAGCTGCTTAACCTCGGGCCACGGACCTTCGATAGACGGAATCATCTTGAGATTGTAAACCGGGAAAACCGGGAGAAAATCGTCCGGGCTTCCTTCGCCCAGCACCTTGGTGGTGATTTTGAGAAACTGCACGTCGGCGCGTGTTGCGCTTGCCGTGAAAATCTCGTTGTTGTTTTTGAAGCTCATCTGTGCGTGCTTTTTGGGGCTGCCGTAGATCTCGCGCCCTGCCGCGATGGCGCTGTCGTTGTCTAGATAAAGCGCAGGCAGATAGAAGCACTGTTTGCCTTCGTATTCGACCTGTACAACGACGCCCATTTCGAGAAACGGACCATAGCACGAAGAGAAAGGAACGTTGACGCTGAACGCGCAGCATATGCCGTCACGCCCCGGAGCAAAACATTCGGGCAGCAGCGGTGCGATGTTTTTGGGGTCGGTCTTGAAATAAACGTAGTCAAAAATAACGTCCTTGTAGATTGTTGGCTGCGGACCGTATGCCGGCGCGTCCACGGGAGTGGTGTAGTTCTCTTGCTTTTGTGAAATGACTTTGTACTGCATGGCATTTCTCCTTAAAAATATTAAATTATTTTGCTTTGTCGAGTAAAAAAATGAAGTCGGTAATCGGTAAAATGAACTAGTAATTACAGTAGTAATATATAAAATGGAGGGTAAAAAGTCAATGATTAAATAGAAAAATTCTATTTTTATTTTTTATAATAAAATAGTGTGTGTACTTTGTTATTATTTTCTGGTATAATCGCCGTGTTGTTTGGACATTTTGCGTGTAAAATAATGCGACTTTTAAGGAGAGCTATGAAGACAAGAAAGCAATTTTACGTGTTTCCGCCGGTGATGGTGTTGGCGCTGTTTTCGTCGGTACTGGGCGCTATGATGACAGAGATTGTCGATGCATTCAGCATAACGCTTGCGCTGGCCGGGCTTTTCTCTACATTGCAGGCGGTGGGCATGTTCATCTGCTTGATTCTTTCGTTCTGTGTTTTCAGCGCGTTTAACAAAGCGAAGCTGATCAGCATCGGCTCGTTTGCTTTTGCGGTACTGATTGCGCTTATCGGAATAAACGAAAACTTATACTTACTATACGCAATATTCCTGCTTTTAGGCTTTGCCATGAATCTGCCCGACAATTTGTCGCACGCGCTGCTGGCCGATATGTCCGGCAGGCAGACGCGAAAGTATATCACGCTGCTGCACGGCGCCTGGGCGCTTGTAGGTGCAGTTGCGCCGTATTTTGTGCTGACGGTGCAAGGCAGCTATAAGACAGCGTTCCTGATTACCGGCGCTGTTGTGGCTTTTGCGGCGCTGATAAATTACTTTGGACTAAGGCGCGAGATTAACAGCCCCATGATGGAAGATAGAAACAGAATGGGGCATTTGAGAAAATTAATCGATGTGTTGAAACGAAGAGGAATGATATTGTTTATTTCGATTAGCTTCTTTACCTGTTTTGTGCAGGTGCCCAATTTATATTTTCTGTCGGCGTTCGGAGAATCTTTCTTTGGAATTCAAATGCATGGGCTGCTTGTGCTAAGCCTATACTTTGTCGGTGTTGTTGTAGGCTCAGCTATTTATGCGCGGGTTTCGCACGTGGTTTCAAAATATAAAATTATAATCATTGTGAACATTGCGGCGTTAATTGTGTTTGTCCTGCTGCCGCTGATGAACAACATGGTTGTTGTGATTGTGCTGGCTTTCCTTGGGGGAGCGCTATTGTCGCCGACCATGCCTATTGTGTTTGGGCAGGCGAGCAAAGCCATCAAAGAGGATACGGCCGCGGCTTCGTCACTCATATTCGTGGGCGTTGGGCTGGCCGCGCTTATAGCACCGCCGATACTTGGCGTTCTTGGCGACGCGTTCAATTTGCGAATTGCGTTTTTGATTAACTCTGCTGCGTTTATACCTGTCATCATATTGTCCGTAATTATGTTTTTGCGATATGGAAGAGCCAAAAAAGGAGCCGCGTAGATTAGCAGCTCCTTGTCGTATATTACACTAGAACCAGTCGGGCAGGATTTGTTTCATCTCTGCTTGGAACGCGGCAACCTGCTCGTCCGTGAACCCGATGTAGGGCGGGTGCAGGCTTTGCGGAAACTCGGGAATGCCGAACGTGACAAACGTTTTGTCCCACGCGCCGTCCATTTTTCCGTTTCCCGGCGGACAGTTTTTCATCAACGCTTTGTGCCCTTTGAAAAACCCATCTGCGATTTTCAGACAAGTGTCAAAGTCTTTGTTTGTTCCCGCTTCAAAGTACTGATTTGCAATTTTGTAGCTGACGTTAAGAAGCGAAATTAGCAGCCCGAACTCGCCAAGCATGCTTGCATATCCGTACAATCCATCGAGAAGGAAAAACTGCAATGGGGAATTGAGCGCGGCAAGTTGGTGAACTTCGTTGACCGAGTTCGTGATGAATTTGACCGCGACGAGGTTCTCGAACTCGTCCGCCAAAGCAACGTAGTCCTCGGGGTTCAGCTTGGTTTTGGAGCGCATGAAGTTGTTGTAGTGCATGAACCGCAATTTGGGGAAACGGTCGCACACGCTGCGGAAGAACAGATGCGCTTCGTCAGCAGTCACGCTGCCCCAGCTTGGGAAGCATATCTGGAAGTCTGTGATGCCAAGATTCGCCGCCATTTCGATACGGTCGATGATGTCGGTCAGCGAGAGCGATATAACGCCGACCATCGGCATAACAGTTTCGTCTTTGCCGGTCTGGTCTTTCAGAATACGCGCGAGGTCGGTATACTGGCTGTGATTGACCGCGTAGCCTTCGCCCGCCGTGCCGAAAAGATAGATGCTTCTGCTGCCTGCATCCATAAGCATGTCGATCTCTTTGCGCAAAAGCGGCTCGTCAATTTTGAAATCGCTTGTCCAGGGAACGCACGCCGTCGTCATCAGCGTCTTCGGATACCTTTTTTCCATAATGGTTCTCCTATTCGTATTGATAGTTTAATGGGGGATTATTCGCGTACAGCATACCACACACGCAAGCGGAATTCAAAGGGTAATTTAGAGGTGGCGGGCGAAGCTTTCTGAATGCTCAAATTCTCATTAAATATATTCCCTTCAGCGTGCAAATAAACGTATACACCTGCTTTGTTTCGTGGTATAATCGCCGCGATGTGAATTGCACGAGGTGAAGGATGAAGAGACTAAGCAGGCAGCTTTTTGTGTTCCCGCCGGTCATGGTGCAGGCGCTGTACACAACGGCACTTGGGTTTATGGTTCTGCCGATGCAGGAGAAGTTTGGGCTTACTTCGGCGCAGGCAGGGCTTTTTTCTACCATGCAGTCGATTGGCAGCGGGGTTGCGCTCGTGCTGTGCTTTTGCATATTCTCTGCAATGAACAGATCGCGGGTGTTCTTGGTTGCGGCGGTGCTGTTTGGCGGGGGTTTGATAGCGCTTGGATTCAGCAACGATGTTATAATCGTCTATGTGCTGCTTGCGATCATCGGGCTGCTTACCGGCACTTCGACGACAATCAGCAACGCGCTTATGGTGGACGGTGAGTCGAGCCGAAAGTCGAGCTTTTATATTGGAATACTTCACGGCATATGGGCAGGCACGTCTGCGCTGGGGCCGTTTTTTGTACTATTGTTCAAAAGTGATTATACAGCAACGTTCGTTTGGCTTGGCGCGTTAACGCTGGCATCGCTGCTGATATTCACATTCGGGTATCGTGACAGGTTAAAGATGCCGATGTGGGAGGACAAGAGCAAAGTCGGCACAATCGGCAAGCTGATAAGAACGTTTCGATACAAAGGTATGGTCGTGATATTGATTATCGGGTTTTTGACCACAATCGTGCGCACCGGGTTCACATTCTTTATACGAAGCTATGTGAGCATACTCGGCAGAGACCCGCTGGACGGCGCGTATGTGCTGGGCGTGATGCTGGTCGGCATGATGATAGGACGTATGGTATACGGCGCTGTTGCGCACAAGACTTCGGCAAACAAGACGCTGATGCTGGCAAATATAGTTGCGGCAGCTGCGTTTTCGGTGATGCTGCTTGCGCAGAACATGGTGCTCATCGTTGTGATGATGGCGGTTGGTGCGATATGTATGTCGATTAACATCCCGGTGATGATTGCCAAGGCGTACAAAATTATACCGAACGATGCCACTTCGGCGACCTCATTTGTGTTTTTTGGTATCGTGTTTGGCTCGGTTGCCGGACCGCCCTTCATTGGATGGGTTGGCGACTTGGTGGACATGCGGGTTGCGCTGTTTGTTTGTGTGGCGATGCTGGTTCCCGTGATTGTACTTGCGGGCAAGAAACTGAGACGAGAGAGACTGAGCAAAAACAGTTAAGTAATGATACGATTGAATAGATAAGACAAAGAGACTTGCAAGAGGTGAAGGATGCGTATAACCAAGAAACAGTTTTTTGTATACCCGACCATGATGGTGCTGGCGATGTATTCGACGGTGCTGGGTTTGATGGTGCCTGAAATACAAGCAGCGTTTTCGTTTACTTTGGCAGAGGTGGGGGTGTTGTCCACGCTGCAGTCGGTCGGCATGTTGGTGTCGCTGGTACTGTGCTTTAGCGTGTTCAGCGCGTTTAACGCTATAAAGGTGTCGGCGATCGCTGTCGTTGTGTTTTCGGGTCTTATGATATGGCTTGGTTACAACACGAACGTGGTGCTGCTGTATTTCTTGTTTTTCTTAATCGGGTTTTTCCTCAATACTATCGACGCGCTGTCCAACACTGTTATCAGCTTGACAGCAAAGACGCACATCAACTTTTATTTGGGGTTGCTGCACGCGCTGTGGGCGCTTGCCGGTGTGGGCGGGCCGTTCCTGGCGATTGCGCTAGGCGGCAACTATACTCCCGCGTTTTTATGGCTGGGGATTATAATGGCTGCGGCTGCGGTTTTGTATGTGTTCGGGCTGCGCGCGCAGATAAAAATGCCGATGGTTCACAACAAACACAACTTTGGTGGTCTAAAAAAGCTCGCTAAGCTAATCAGAAAAAAAGGTATGTTCACGTTGGTCGCGATCAACTTTTTCAGCTGCCTGACGATGAACACTTATATATTCTTTATATCTAAATATGTTGAGCAGTCACCCGATGATAAGCTGAGCGGTGCCATTATGCTCTCGTCGATGTTTTTGGGACTGTTGATTGGACGCTTGATATTCAGCAAGTTCGTGGAGAGAATACCCATACTTAAAACAATGGCGATTACAAACGCGCTGGCGATTGTTGCGTTTGGTCTGATGTTGGTTACAACGAACCCGGCGCTAATGGCGGTGTTTGCGGGAGTTGGCAGTTTGCTGATTGGGGCGAACTTCCCGGCGCTCGTCATCGAGTCGCACAAAATTGTTCCGCATGACGTTTCGGCAGCGTCTTCGCTCATCTATTTTGGGCTGGTGATGGCGTTGTTTGTAGGCCCTGCCGCTATCGGCGCGATTGGCGACGCGACCGGTTTGCAGATAGCGCTTTTGATTAATGCGGCGATGCTCGTGCCTGTGGTTGTGCTGGCTGCGAAGTCGTCAAAACAGTTCGATTCGCCAAATGGCTGAGGCTAATAGCGTTTGCGTGCATAAAAACGACAAAAGACGCCCTTTTTAGCCAAAATCGCTTGACACACACGGTGACAATGTATAGAATGAAGTTTGCGCGTTTATTGTTCACTAGCCCCGAATGATAGCACGTAATTAATTAATATGCTTATTGCATTAGGAGGACGGCCTTATGAAGTCATATATGGCAAAGCCCGGCTCCGTAGAACGCAAATGGTACATAGTCGACGCTGACGGAATGGTTTTCGGCAGACTGGCAAGCCAAGTTGCATCAATTCTGCGAGGTAAGAACAAGCCGGAGTTTACGCCACACATAGATACAGGTGATTTCGTGATTGTAATCAATTGTGAAAAAGCTGTGTTTACAGGTAAGAAGTTGGAACAGAAGCTACAGAGAAAGCATTCCGGATATGTTGGAAGCATGAAAGAAACCAAGTATGGTGATTTGATGCAGACGAAGCCGGAGCAGGTAATGTACGACGGAATTCGTCGTATGCTGCCAAAGAACAAGCTCGGAAGAGCGATGTTGAAAAAACTGAGAGTATATAAAGGATCGGAACATGACCACGTTGCACAACAACCGATTGCTTTGGAGCTTGAAGGCAAAAGGAGGGCGTAGGAAATGGCAAACGTACAGTTTTTAGGTACAGGTAGAAGAAAGAGTAGTGTTGCAAGAGTTATTCTTACGACCGGAGACGGCAAAATAGTTGTTAACAAGAAAACGCTTGATGAGTTTTTCGGGTTTGAAACGCTAAGAATGGAAGCGAGAGCTCCGTTAGTTCTAACAGAGCGTCTTGGTAAGTATGACGTAATGCTGACAGTCAAGGGCGGTGGCTACACCGGTCAGGCAGGCGCGATTCGTCATGGTATCAGCAGAGCGCTGATTGCAGCAGAACCTGAGCTGCGACCAATCCTTAAGAAAGCGGGTTTCTTAACAAGAGATTCTCGTATGAAGGAAAGAAAGAAGCCGGGTCTCAAGTCGGCAAGACGTGCACCACAGTTCTCAAAGCGATAAAACTCAACGATACAGCACGATATAGCACAGTACTGGACAATATAAAACGCTCCTGTATGGAGCGTTTTTTTATTGGAACATTTATTACAGATAATCAAGATGGCTAAGCTTAGTGAAGCAAACTGTCCATTTATTAATAAGATGCGAATCCGCAGCTTCAGTCTAGTTCAGTTGGGCGGGGTAGGGTCATATGAAAACGAACTATTTAGCTCTATCCTTTAGCTGTGTTCGAAAATGTGCTGCTAGAACGAGCCGATAAACTGCTCCAATTCCTTTTGCATTGCCTTAATAGAATGGTCAATGTCAGCATTTTCGCGGACGACATTCTTAATGTGTTTATATACAATCTCTTCGATAGAGGTTATTGGAATCACCTTGTTGTCAAACACGAGACTTTTTCTCTCTTTACAGTTGTTATATGTTTTCAAAATGAGCGGCATCCAAGGATAGAGATTGATCAACTCATCATTCTCATATACCTCTCTTAGCGCAGACTGACCCTCGAGTATTGTAAAATAGTTGTTCATTTCCGGTCCGCACGCCCACGAAATAAACTCGAACGCCTGCGTCGGACACGAGGATTTGCTTGATACGCCAAAGCCCCATGCACCGAGGATTGAAGCACCACCGGGGATATGATCATACCCAATCTTGCCAATAATCCTCGATTTAAGATGGTTATTTGCATCAGAAATGTATCCGGCGAAACCGACCAGCATTGCAGTATTGCCCATATAGAATTCCTCGACGGTTTTCTCGATATTATAGCTGAGGGATTCGGGACTGGTTGTCTCAAACGTATTGACGAAATTGACCAATGCTTTTCTAAAGCTCGGTGTATTAACGGTTACGTTGTTGTTTTCGTCTAATACTCTGCCTCCGTATGACCACAACCTCGGGAGGAACTCGGGCATTAGTGTTGTCATCGCAGAGCACGCAAGAGACGTGCCGTATTGCACCGGCGAAGATGGATTCAAGCTTTGGTTAAAAAATTCGCATATTGCACTAAACTCGAGCCAAGATTTGGGTGGTCGCAGCGGTGTTTTGTACTTCTTTTGGAATTGCTCCCTCAGCTTCTGGTTCTCGAATAAATCTTTGCGGTATAGGAGGAGCTGAGGTGCATAGAACAAAGGTACACCGTAATAGCTTCCGCCCGTTTTGCCTAGCTTGTCCATTAGGTCACTTAAGAATATTTCCTTGTCAAAATCCTTTGAGTTTACAAATTCATCGACATTTAAAAGCACATTATTGCTAATCAGTATGTCTTTCCAAGGGATATCGTACATGTAAACATCGTATTTTTTTTCAACCTTGTTGTCTTTAAACATGGTTTCCAGCAAATACTCTTGTTTACAAGTATCAATGTTAACATTTATCCCTGTTTTCTTCGTGAAATCGAAAATCATTGTTTTAATGGCAGTTGAATTTGGCGAGGATAAAAGCAGAACATTTAGCTTTTTGCTGGTGTTATTAGGTTTTCTTAAATGACTATTTTGTGCGGTTTCAAATAAACTCTTATCCGTTATTTTGTCTTTCAGTATGATTTGCTCTTTCTCGAACAGGACGGGGCTTTTGATATTTTTTATCAGCAGCGTTGCTGCTTTTTTCCCGAGTTTGTATGCCGGACGCATTGTGTTTATAGTGCCGACGCGGGTATAGTAACCGCTCCATCGTTCCTGACCAAGCGAAATAATCATGACATCGTTATCTGCGTTGAGCCCGAGAAGATGCGCAGCTTGCTCAACTCCGCTTGAAATAGATTGCGATGTGGTTATAACGACGGGTGGAGTTTGCTCTTGAAACAAAGAAATTGCGGTTCGAAAAGCATCTTCCTTCGAAGATTTTGTGTGCCCAATCAAGTTTTCATCGACTTCGATATCATTTTGCTTCAGGCAATCTCTATAGGCCGAAACGCAATCGTCCTCAGGAGAAAACCCTTTTTGTCCAACCAACAGTCCAATTTTTCTATTTCCATTTTTAATTAGTTGAGATACCAAAGATTTTATCGTATTATAAGTGTCGAACGAAAGGTAGTTGGCGTCGAGAGATTGGACTCTGCGATCAATAAATGTAACAGGTATATTTCTGGAAATGAAATTCTCCTTGAAGTAGTCCGCTTTGTCCGGTTGGCAGGTAACAATAATCAAGCCCGAAATATTCTTTTGCAAATACATGTTAAGTATATTGTTTTCGTTTTCCGGGATATCGCCCGATAGAGCTACATTAATATAATAACCCGAAAGAGTGAGCTCTTTTTCTATTCCAGCGAGAATAATAGAATAGTAATTATCGTGGGTATTGGGAAGGATAACCCCGATTTCTTTGTTTGTGTTAGATTTTAGGTTTCTCGCAAAGGCATTGGGCTTAAAATTCAAAACGTCGATAGCTGACTGAATACGGGCTGCGGTGTAAGGACTTACTTTCCTGGTGCTGTTTATATAGTTGGACACCGTGCCGATTGATACCTCTGCAAGTTTTGCTACATCTTTAATATTACTCATTTATGTCATCTCCAGATAAAGCTATTTTATACCAATGAATGCATATTGGCAAGCAAAATTTAAAACGTTTTAAAATATATTTATTTTAGAAATGCAGTATCTATCGGCGTTGAAACGTTTTAATGAAATAATATAAAAAAAGACTTGACATAGCACTATGAATATATTATAATTTGCAAATCATAGGAAAGTACAAAAAAACACTAAATAACACAAAACTATTAATTACTTTTCATACAACCTGATTAACAATTGCGTAGTTTAAAAGTCAAGTCCATATAAGTGTGTAAATTCCTCGGTTACATTTATCT
>Ga0233437_1006516_pt1 | contig 11859 bp, 11 predicted proteins | sample SI_122_August201_FD_182714 | JGI IMG/M metagenome (GOLD analysis project Ga0233437, IMG submission 182714) | Seawater microbial communities from Saanich Inlet, British Columbia, Canada - SI_122_August2016_200_MG | ecosystem: Environmental > Aquatic > Marine > Inlet | place: Canada: British... | reverse complement strand
ACACCGCTGACAAACATTCGTTTGTATGCAGAGTTGTTGGAAAATCAATCTGCGAAGTTCAGTGAAAAATCCAGATCTTATATAGGTGTTGTAATTTCGGAAAGCCAGCGACTCAGCAGGTTAATTAACAATGTCTTGACATTTGCCAATCCCCAAAAATATCAACAAAAGCTTCGATTATTGAAATTAGATCCGGATGAAATCATCCAAAATACTATTAATAGCTTTTTACCGGCATTTAAATCAAAATCTCTTGAAATTATATTTGAAAAAAACGGCAATTCTGAATTTAATATTGATCCGGATATTTTGGAACAGATCATCGGAAACTTATTAAGTAATATCGAAAAATATGCTTCTTCCGGGGGAAAAGCGGTTATTAAAAGTGAAATTACAGCAGATACCTTTATCATTACCATTGCAGACAATGGCCCCGGTATCCCAGTTTCTTTACAAAAAAAAGTATTTTTACCCTTTTACCGAATCAGTAATCTTTTAAGCGATGGCATCAGCGGTACAGGGATAGGATTAACCATTTCCAGAAACCTGGCACAACTTCATGGTGGCAATTTATCCATCATACCCTCGTCTCATGGGGTTAGCTTTAAACTTGAATTAAAAACTTATCCATAAAATCATTATGAAAATTTTAATTGTTGAGGATGATTTCCACACCCGCAACGGATTAATTGAAATTCTGGAAGCGGAAGGTTATCAGACTTTTGCGGCTGAGAATGGGCAACAGGCCTTAAGCTTATTTTATGAGGTTCAACCAGATGTTGTCTGCTTGGATATTATGATGCCAGAGATGAATGGTTATGACGTTTGTAGAAAAATTCGAATTAAGAATTCAGAGGTATCTATTCTTTTTATCAGCGCCAAATCAGAGGAGATTGACAAGGTGTTGGGATTGGAATTAGGGGCAGATGATTTTATTGTTAAACCATTTGGCGTGAAAGAAGTTATCGCCAGAATCCGGGCGGTAACCAGACGTAATCAGGAACGAATTAATTCTGAAGCACTTACAGATTTTCAGATGGCAGATCTCAGAATATTTCCTAAAGAACTACGAGCAAAACGCGGACAGGAAACAATTGAACTGAGTTTAAAAGATATTAAAATACTGACATTACTTCATAAAAATCAGGGTAACATCGTGAATAGGGATCAAATTTTCGATTTTTGTTGGGGGATGGATTATTTGCCAAATAGTAGAACTTTAGACCAACATATTTCTCAGCTTAGAAAAAAAATTGAAAAAGACCCTAAAAGCCCTTTCATTATTAAGACGATCCATGGTATCGGTTATCGTTATGAAGAAAAATAAAAAAAAGACTAATCTTCTGAAATTTTTAATTTAATTTTTTTTCAGGTTTTTTTTTCCGATTTCAAGCTCCGATTTTGATCTTTGGTATTTCCCAAATAAGTGGTATTTCCTCCGATTAAATTCCTTTAAATATCCCTCATAAATTCTGATTTTATAACTTCGTTTTAAAACTTTTCATTTGCGTAACCGAAAATAGCTGATATCTTTATGGATTACTGTTCAAGTTTATTAGTTAATCACCGATATCAGTAACTATGACACAACTTATTAAAAAATTAAAATTATTTACTGTTTCCGTCATCGTCTTTTCCGGTATAACGGTATACAGCACTGTAACATCGCTGTCATCGCAATCATTTGTGGATGGACATATATCCAGAATGCGACCAGTTGTATATAAGGATTTCCCCGCTGGTGATATTGACAAGTTCCAGAGATTTTTTCCTTACGTCATTGTTAAGTCAAAGGAAAATCAAGTTTCACTACCTTTTGTTTTGGCTGTGATGAAATCGGAATCCAACTTCAATCCAAAAGCAATTAGTCGGGCTGGAGCACTAGGTTTAATGCAATTGATGCCGACGACTGCTAAAGCCGAATATCAGAAAATTATTTCAGGGGTTAAAGTAGCATCGCTCAATAAAAGGTTGATAATGCATCCGGAGGTTAACATTATACTTGGGATAAAATATCTACAATACCTTGAAGAGACGGTTCAGGAAATCACAGATCCAATAAAAAGAAGAAAAATTGTACTAGCAGGATATAATGCTGGATTGAGAAGGGTAAAAGCATCCTTCAATTGCAAAACCAACGCTTCATTGATATGGAGAATTAACAACTATAGTGATCGATATTTCAATCGGAAACTTAAAGCGCTACCAGGTGAGACTCGACAATACCTGATCAATGTCAATCAAACTTTTCATGAATATTCCAGTTATTTAGATAAATCAGCTTAAACACCCCTTTTCACATTTCTTATCTTAAAGAATTGGCAGGGATTATAAAATTGATCCCCGCCAATTTAAATCAACTTTTCCAATTGATCTTTCCAGATAGCCACCGCTCGCCCTGCCTGTTTTTGTTTCTTTAATTTTTTAGGAATTTTTGTTTTAGATAGAATTGGCGCCAATAGACCAAAATTTGCGTTCATAGGTTGAAAATTATCCGGTGATGCCGTTTTTAAATAATTCACTAAACCGCCAATCATAGTGGTTGGATCGGGTTGAAGTAATGGCTTTCCTTCAATTTTTTGGATCAAATTAAGTGCTGCCCATAAACCCATGGCGGTTGATTCCGAATAACCTTCAACACCTGTCATTTGCCCTGCTAAATAAACATCTTTAACGGCCTTTAATTCCAATGAAGTTTCAAGTTGTTTGGGAGCATTAATAAAGGTATTTCGATGCATACTTCCATATCTGGCAAATTCACAGTTTTCCAAACCAGGTATCATTTGAAAAACCCGCTTTTGTTCAGACCACTTCATCCTTGTTTGACATCCGACCAGATTATATAAGGTTCCGGTTTCATTTTCCTGCCTGAGTTGCAGCACTCCGTAATATTTTTCATGGGTCTCCGGATGTTCTAATCCAACCGGTTTCATTGGTCCAAAGGCCAAGGTTTGGGGGCCCCTGGCGGCCATCACTTCAATCGGTAAACAGCCTTCAAAATGTTTGGCTTTTTCAAAATCCTTAAAGGGTACTTTTTCTGACGTTAAAAGAGATTCAATTAACAATTCGAACTGTCCCTGATTCATCGGGCAATTAATATAATCTGCCGAGCCTTTATCATATCTGGATTTAAAAAATGCAATATCCATATTGATGGAATCTCTAGTGACAACCGGTGCGATGGCGTCATAAAAAAAAAGTTGATCCTCCCCCATCAAATCTATCAAAGCCTTTGAAATTCCTTCAGAACTTAATGGTCCAGTGGCAATAATGACATGCTGGTATCGGTTTTTTAACTCCTTCAGATCAACTACTTCCTGGGTGATAAACTCGATCTGCCCTGTGTTTGTCAATTCAGATTTAATACAAGCGGAGAACTGCTCACGATCAACTGCCAGTGCAGCCCCTGCCGGAATGCGGGTTTTAACGGCACAATTCATAATCAATGATCCTGCCATTGTCATCTCTGTCTTCAGCAACCCGTGGGCGTTATTAATATCCTCAGATTTAAAGGAATTACTACAGACCAGTTCAGCCGGCAGATCTGTTTGATGGGCAGGGGTTTTGGTCAAAGGCCGCATTTCAAACAAAGCCACTTTCATATTACGTTTTGCCAATTGCCAGGCGGCTTCACTACCGGCCAAACCAGCACCCACAATGGCGATTTCTGCAGTCATATTGTCACTATCCAAAAAAATATTTTTCAAATATTTCAAGGCTGAGGAAAGAACCTGGCACTAAAATTGATTAACCGAATTAAGTCCAAAATTAAATTTCGAGCTAAAGATCGTAAGTTTTCAAAATTATATCTTATATACAAGTCAATTATTCACTATATCGATAACGGATAAAGATGGCTACAAATCAAATCGCAAAAAGCAGTCCGATTCAAAATTATAGTTCTGCAGCATCAAATCGGAGTGACAAAAACCCTGTCTCTAACAAGACGAAAACCACTCCTACAGAAACCAAGTCATCGCCAGTTAAAAAAGAAACCGAAGCCAAAGCGGATCAAGGGGTCAAAAATGAGAACAAAGAAATTGAACAGTATTTAAAAATGATTTCTCGCTTTGAAAATAAGCTGAAAAAAGATGAGATTGAAGAAAAGGAGCTGGATAAGATATTTGATAATCTTAGCGAACGAATTGGTTCCTTAAATACAACTCGTAAAAAAAGATTAATGGATTCTCAATTTTTCAAAAAGAATAATATTATCAATTTAAATACCATGAAGGATTCGTTAACCGAGCTTTTTCAAGACGATAAAAAACGCATTGATGGTTTTGATTTTTTGAGAAGTCCGGAATTTATCTCTTTGATTCATAACCAGACAGACGCATCTCAGACTTATTCACCGGCTTCTGTTAAAGCCAAGAGTCTGGAAACGAATCAAGCTGAAACCGTCGTAAAAACAGAAACACCACCATCCGATCAAAAGCCATTGAAAAAGCCAATGAATCCGAAAAAAGCTTAATTACTGGATAATATATTTCAATAGTTCAATCACATTATTTTCAGAATCTGTCACGACATGGGCAACAGCATCAACTTCTTTTAAAGCATGTGTATATTCCTTGGGGTGAATTACAATGATTGATTTCCCTTTAGCGCTCGCGTAACCGACATCAAAAGCGGCATTCCATTGTCGGTACTTCTCACCAAATTTAACAACCACTACATCAGCTTTATCAATTAACAAACGTGTTCGAATCCCATTGATTTTGGCTGATTTATGATCTCCCCAAAAATCAGAGACTTCTACGCCCAAAATTTTTTCACAATTCTAATGACTGTATCAATCAATGTAATAATCTAATGTTAGTACATGACTATGGATTTTATGGGACCATTAAAAAGTCGATGACATATTATGATTTTTTAGTAATAGAAATAACCAAGGCAAATTTCCCATCAAAAAACCTTGTTTTTTAGATGATAAGGAAGAGCGCTTGAATGACACGGTAAAATAGCGTCATAATACCGGAATAATAAGCGCATCATTTTTTCATGACCATTAATCTTTGCAGGTAGATTTTTATGTGAGAAGAACAGATATTTGGAACAATAATTGTGGATTACCAAATCAATAGCCAATTTTCGTCAATTGAGTCACAATCAGTTTCACCAATCTCCTGAAACAACCTATAAATAGATTTTATAATCATGATTTCTCGTCTTGTAATCTTATTTTTGATGATAATTCCGATTTTAGCTATCAGCATAAAAGTCATTTTTCTGGGCTATCTACCGAATCTGATCATTCCAGAGAAAAATTACCAGGTAAAAATCCATATGACTGGTAATAGTGTAAAAGATAATATCAGGTTAAGAACCTTTTTACCCAGGGAAAGCTTCCGGCAAAGAATCTATGATGAATCATATAAAAAAGATGGCTTTGAGTTTACGATTACATCAAACGAAGTTAACAATCAGGCAACATGGAAGGCAGTAGAGCAAGTTGGAAAGTTCGACGTCCACTATCAATTTTCTGTTAATTCCAAAGCGGTCAGCTGGGAAATTCCTGAAGATTCCATAGTAACGAATGAAACACCAGCTGAGTTAAAACCTTTTCTGCGTAGCACGAATATGATGCCTCTCAATGACCAGGTATTGATCAAGCTTCACCAAGAACTAATCAAAGATGAAATCAAACTGATAGAAATACTTAGAAGTACTTTTAACTACGTTCACAATCTAGGAACCATTTCATTTAAAGGCTCAACCAGTGCTAAAACAGCTGTCCTATTGCAGCAAGCAAGTTGTAATGGCAAAGGACACTTACTGGCTGCTTTATTGAGAATGAATAAAATCCCCACAAAACTGATTGGAGGGTTGATTTTAAAAACTGGACAAAAAAAGATCAGTCACCAATGGGTTGAGGTTTGGATCAATGGTAATTGGATAGCTTTTGATCCAACTAACGGTCATTTCGCCCATGTTCCGTCCAACTATCTAAAAGTATATGAAAATGATGAAAAGTTTTTTACCCATTCCAAAAATATCGGATTTAACTGGAATTTTGAAATTAAAAGCTTTTTGTCTCCTGCCTCAGAGATCTATCACTTAAAGTCTGAAAGTTTCAATGTTCTTGGAATCTATGAACTATTCCAGGAAGCCGGAATATCTCTGACCATCTTAAAAATCCTCCTCATGATTCCTGTGGGAGGATTGATAGCCACTTTTTTTCGAAATGTCATCGGGACCCAGACCTTTGGTACCTTTTTACCAGCCTTAATCGCTGCGGCATCATATCAAACCGGGGTTTGGTGGGGCTTAGCTGGGTTCTGTTTTGTCATTTTTTCTCTGGCAGGTATTCGTCTGCTACTGGAGAATATGGACCTGATGCATACGCCCAAATTATCCGCCATGTTGACTATTGTAGTCATTATGGTTTTAGGGCTTAGCCTGGCTAGTTCAAGGTATACCGGTTTGGGTTTGGAAAGGTTTAGTCTTTTTCCAATCGCTATTTTAACCTTAACTACCGAACGATTTTCTATCACCATTGAAGAAAAAGGAGCACTCAGCGCACTTTGGATGCTTTTTCAAACCCTACTCGTTACTTTTATTTGTTATTTATTTATGAGTAATCTATTTTTACAGGTTTCTTTTTTAGCTTTTCCGGAACTTTCTTTAATGATCATCGGTATGAATCTTTGGCTAGGACGCTGGGTTGGTCTTCGATTGACTGAGTTTATCCGATTTAGAAATATCATCTTTTCAAGGATCTAATGCTAAAAAAATATGTATGGCCTTTTTTAAAAGCATCTGAATCGATTGTTGGTTTGAATCATCGAAACTTTCGTTTGATATATAAATTAAACAACCGTTTTGATTATCAATTGGCGAATGATAAGATCAAGGCCAAAGATTTTCTAAATTGTATAAAAGTACCAACCTCACAGACCTATCAGATTTATAGAGGACTGTATGATCTCAGAAATATTGTTGATGATTTGAAAAACTATGCCAGTTTTGTAGTCAAACCAGCAAAAGGTAGTCGTGGAAATGGAATCCTGATCTTAGAACAATCTGAAAAAGGAAAATATCGAAGCTTATCTGGTAAACAATACAACCCTTCAGAACTGAAATATTTCATCGCTTCGATAATTTTTGGAAAATTCAGTATGGGCCATCAGGACCACGCTTTAATCGAAAAAAAACTCATTCCGGATTCCAGAATCAGAGCGCTCAGTTATGGTGGGTTTGCAGATATCCGAATCCTATTCGCCAGGGAAAAATTGATACTGGCGATGCTACGACTCCCAACCAAAACCTCTGACGGCAAAGCAAACTTGCACCAAGGTGGGATAGGAGTTGGTGTGGATCTCAAATCGGGAATTACTACGCAAGCGATTTTTAAAAATCATTTGATCACAAAACATCCGGATATCGATGCTCCTTTAATCGGGGTTCAAATTCCTGATTGGCATCGATTGATTAAGATTTCCAATTTGATCGCACAAAAGTGCCCTTTGAAATATATTGGCATCGATTTGATATTGGAAGAAAATGACGGACCGGTGGTGATAGAGTTTAACGCTAGACCGGGACTTGAAATCCAGAATGCCAACCAGATAGGAATCCTGGAGCATTTATGATAAAGAATTTGTTTCAATCGTTTATTCCTTTGCTAGTGGGCTTTATTTTATTGAGTCTTTTTTTAATTTGGGGACATAATTCTATTGAGGAAAAATCCAAACAACCATTGGTGATACAAGTTCCAAAATCAACCAATACAGCAGAACGTGGTACTGATGAAGTTATTCGGGTTTTACGCCCCTTATTTCTGAACGAAAAGTCACTATCAAATCAGCCCACTTTGAAAAAGAAGGAACTCCTGTCAAAATTGAGTCTATATTATGCAAACAGCACTTCATTTGATCTGGTGGAGCAAAATAATCTTTTTGCCAACTTACTGGCACAAAACGCCTACACCGATGCAAAAAAAATGGCATCAATGCTCATCAAACCTCTACGTCAAGAAAAAGAATCGACACTTATAACATCTACACTTCATTACAACTTGGGCATTATGAAATTAATTAATGACCAATATCCATTAGCTTTATCACATCTGAATCAGGTAATTGAAACCCAAAATGGATACTTACCCGATTTGGCAAAGGCACTCACACTGATTAATCTAAACCGCAGCCCTGAGGGATTAGCTCTCATCAACCAGGTATTAGGAAAAACTCCAAATAAAATTCATCCTTATATCTATTTTAAACTTGGAAACCTTTATGCTCGTCAAAAAGAGTACCTACTTGCATTGATTGAACTTAACAAAGCACTAGCTCTTGATGCCAAATTTTATCAGGTCACTCTCAACAAAGCGATAATTTACAGAAAAATGAACCGTTTCCAGGAAGCAGAAAGGATTTATGCAGAACTTTTAACCCAATATCCAGGTTATTTTAAAGGGATCTATAATTACGGAATATTACTGGAAAAAATGGACCGAAAATCCGAAGCCATCAAAACCTTTGAAAAAGCACTTTCTTTAAATCTCTATCATCAAGAGCTTCGAGCAAAGTTAGCAGAAATTTTATTTTCTCAACAACTTTATTCTAAAGCCTTGCGACATTATCGCTGGATGATGAAAGAATCCCAGAATAATTGGGAACTGGTATTAATGGTAGCCAAAACAGAATTAAAACTTGGAAATTATCCTGAAGCCACTAAATTAATGATCAATGCCATTGAAAAAAAAGGGGGAAACTACCCCCAAGCCTGGTTGGAACTGGGGGATACCTATCTAATCCTAGGAAAAGGTAAATTAACATTAGAGGCTTATCAAACCGCTTTACGATTGGAGCCTAATAATAAAAAAGTACTGGGCCGTTTAGCAAAATACTTCTCACGAAATAAAAATTCCACCAGGGAAATTTACTATTATCAAGAGGCATTAAAATTGGACCCAAACGATGGACTTTATCTTCGCCGACTAGGTATTGCTTTATTAAAACAAGATCAGCTTACTGAGGCGGCAAAATACCTCGAAAGCTCCATTAAATTTGTCAGTAATCCTTATCGGTCTTATAAGTATCTGGCAAAAGTCCAAGACAAATTAAAAAATTATTCAGAAGCTGACCGATATTATCAACTCACCCTTAGCTTACAACCACTTGATGATCTGGATTGGTATCGATATGGAATCACTCTGTTCAAAATGAAACAATACCGCAAATCAATTAAAGCTTTTAAAAATGCTGAAAAATACTCGGACCAGGAGGATCATCATTTTATGGCTCTCATCAAAAAACGATTAGCAAATGCTTATACAAAAAACAAGAAATTTACTCCGGCAATTAAAACTTTCAAAGAAGCGTTAGAATTGAATAACGGTTACTTTTCCGCCAGATTGGACTATGCCAAACTTTTACTCTCTTTAAAAGGACGAAAAAAGCAAGGACAGCAAGAACTCAAATTAGCACTAAGAATAAAACCGAACAGCTGTAGTGCTTTAAAATTGGCAAAGAAGTACGCAATGAACCAATACAACCAAAAATGGAAAGACCTATGCTTAAAAAATTAAACCTTCGAATACTAATAATTCTTGTTTTCATTAACCTGGGATTGAATCAGGCATTTGGACAAGAAGACACTTTGAATGATAGCAAGAAAAACCAGGATATTCCTGAACAGGATCTGGCACCAAAACAGAAAGTAAAAGTAGTGGACAGTAGGAAAAAACCCGACAAATCGTTTAAAGTATTTGTTAAATTTGACTTACCCTTGGTTTACACAAGCAATGCCTTTAGAACACCTTCAGAAAAATACGTCGACCCTGAAACCGGTAACTGGACCACCACCTCACCCACAAGTGCTTTCTTTCTTAATCCATCTGCAATTTTTGGTGGACAATATAATTTTATAAAGAATCATGGTATTGCTATAGAACTTCAGTTGGAAGAAACTCAATTTATCGGCAATGAAAAGTTAAAAGACGCTAATGGCAATGTTGTAAATTTTGAACGGGGATATAAAGGTCGCTTTGAAGGTCACCGCTGGCATTTCGGCTATCAAATCGAAACAAGCAATTATAACTATCTGCATCGTGGGACTGGCACAAGTCGTGTCACGAAGGTAAAGGAAAGTCCATTGGCGCAGCGATATAAATATACGAGTTCGGGAACTTTTATCAGCTATAGATACAAGATTAAAAAAGGTTCTTATATTTATTTTGACATAAAAAACTATCATAAAGACTATAAGGAAGTCGAGATTTTTCAAAGCCTGGACAGAGATGAAGATTCATACAGGTTAGCCTGGTCACAGCTTTTCGATAAAGATTATCAATTAAAAGTTTCCCATAAAAAACTGACCAAAAAATATACGACTCATGAGGCTGAAAATGCATACGGGAAACAGGTTCCAGGAACAGATAAGATACTGGTGGATACAAGCAATTCTCTAAAATTTGGCTTTTTATTTACCGACTATTCTATAACACCTTATTTTAAATTGTTTGAAAGTAAGGACACCTATGCAGACTATTGGAGTTATAAAGAACAAACATCGGGAGGGAAGATTCGTTATAAACCCACAAGTAATCAGAAAATAACCATCAATGCCAGCCAATCGAATAGAACCTATGCGAAGGAAACCAATTCACTGGGAGAGTTAAGAAAAAGAAGAACAACGGATTATAAACTTAACTGGCAATATACCATTAATAAAACCTCAAATGCTTATATAACTCTTAATTCACATCACCAGGATGATGTCGACGGCTATTATAGCTATAATCGTAAGGAATTTATCATAGGATATGCTACAAAGTTTTAAGCAGAGAGTGGTTAATTACTAAACGCTCAGTTTATGATTGGTCTTCAATTTTTTTTCTGAGCTCTGCTACTTCATCTTCTATCTCTTCAATTTTCATTTCAAATTCCATGTTGGTTTTTGAACCATGCTCGTTAACACAAAATGATCCTGATTTATTATCCTTCAGGTCTTTCAATTGCTTTTCCTTTTCTTCCAATTGTTTAGCGAGATCTTCCATATTACTCCCGTTGGCTAATATAATAAATAATAAAGTATTCCTTCGAAAAAACTATGAACTAACTTACCTCAATACTGATATTTTTTACAAGATCCGATTAAAAGACCATTATTTTGAAAATCATAAATTCATTAATAGCACACCCTAATCCTAATTCAAGCAGCAAGTTATTTACCTCTACCAGTCCATTTCTTTTTTCGAATGTTAATTTAATTAATACTATTACTTTGATATGAATCACTTGCAGGTGATTTTCATTATGGTAACAAGTGTCATTTTTTTTTCATGATGGTTTTCGGTAAATTTTTTTAACTACTCTCTTGATTCCATATTCATCTTAATGCATTATTTGGCTTATCCCCAAATTTAATTTTTGAGGTAACATGTTTCCAACCAAAAGGGGGTATAGAAACAACAATTTTTTAGGAGGTTACAATACGAAAGGCTGTTTATTTGTGTTGATTTTAATATCAAGCAAATATGGCAAAAAAATAAATATAAAAATGTTTCTAAATTTCCTACTTTTTAATAATGATACAGATACTAGAGGTATTAATATGAAAACTAAAGTATTTTCCATTGGGATATTTCTTTTTTTTATTGGATCACTGCTTCCATCAAACATTTTTGCAGCAAATACCATTAAGATTGGGGTCAATGCGCCATTGACCGGCTTTGCAGCAGCTGACGGAAAGTCTTCCCTAAACGGTGTTAAACTGGCTGTGTCCCAAATTAACGCTGCCGGTGGTGTTTTAGGTAAACAACTGGAACTGGTGGTTTATGATGACCAGGCATCTCCTAAACATTCAGTACCGATTGCTACAAAGTTAATTGAAAAAGATAATGTTACC
>Ga0233437_1006514_pt1 | contig 11863 bp, 7 predicted proteins | sample SI_122_August201_FD_182714 | JGI IMG/M metagenome (GOLD analysis project Ga0233437, IMG submission 182714) | Seawater microbial communities from Saanich Inlet, British Columbia, Canada - SI_122_August2016_200_MG | ecosystem: Environmental > Aquatic > Marine > Inlet | place: Canada: British... | reverse complement strand
TATCTTTTTGGCCCCGTTCCGTCACGACGTCTCGGAATGTCTTTGGGGGTTGATCTTGTACCCCACAAAGTATGTTCACTTGATTGCGTTTATTGCGAATGTGGCGTTACAACTCATTTAACTGTTGAACGCAAAGAATACATCCCCTATGAAAAGGTTATCGCGGAACTGAAACTTTATTTTAAAAATAGTCTGGATCCTGATTACATTACATTCTCTGGCTCTGGTGAACCAACGCTTAACTCGCGAATTGGTGAGGTCTTGAATTTTATCAAGAAAAAAAAGCCAGGTATTCCCATAGCTGTGCTGACTAACGGAACTTTATTCTACAAAAAGCAGGTAAGAGCAGAGCTATTAAAAGCTGACCTGGTGTTACCTTCTCTGGATGCCGCTCTAATCAAATCTTTTCAGAAAATTAATCGACCCAATTCCGAACTCAATATTGAAAATTACATTCAGGGATTGGAAGATTTCAGAAAGGAATTCTCAGGTAAAATTTGGCTTGAAACATTGATTATTCCTGGTTACAACGATAATCAGGAAGATTTAAAACGATTGAAAGGAGCATATTTAAAAATTTCACCCGATCGGATTCAGCTCAATACTCTGGATCGGCCAGGTGCCATCCAAAACATTAGATCAGCTACTTTAGAAGAATTACAAAAAATTGCAGATGTTTGGAAGCCTTTAAATGTTGAGATTATTGCTTCTTCTCTTCAACGTAAGAAAATAGCTTCCTATCGTCAGGATACAGAATCAACCATACTTGAAACCATTTTTAGACGCCCTTGTACTGTAGAAGATCTTTCAAAAATTTTGGGTATTCATATTAATGAACTTAATAAATACCTTGATGTACTTGAAGGTGACCATAAAATTGAAACGAATCGCCAGGATAGAGGTGTGTTTTATCAAATCAAGGATAACAAATCGCTGGATAATTTTATGGAAATTACCGGGAAATAATAGAACTTTCTGGTTTCTCTTTGAGGAATTTTAAAATGCTGATTAATAGAGGGAAACCTAAAATTCCTAAGGATACTATGAGCGAATTGATGAAATTTTTTGTTCCCCTCTACGTTGGGTAATACTTCGACTTTTCGATGCTTCTGTTTTTAGTTAAACCGATTTATTTTAATCTATAGCTATCTCTATCTTTGCCTTGCACTACTTATCATTCTGAGCCTACGAAGAATCTCTATCTCCGAGCGATAAGCGTTTCTTGCTCAGAGTATTTCTGATGGTCTTCGATATACTATCTGACTTTTATTAATGGCATCTTTAAAAATAAGATATGGATCGTTTTTTAATCGTTCAAATTTATTCTTGTCAATAACCCTAACATCAACAGCTGCTTGAATTGTTTTTAATTCTGTGGCGATTTGTTCTGTCAGTAATTCCTCATCGGAAACATCTTCTTTTACGATAAGAAGATCATGATCACTGATTTGAAACCCCTGAAAAGTTGCTTCAGGTCCAAAAAAAATAATTTGTTCCGGTTGGACGAATTCAACAATTTTTTTGATCGCTGCATCTGGTGGATGTTCCACTTAAGTACCTCACTACGAAATATAAGAGTATGTCCTCCGATGATACCGGAGGACACATTGATAAAGTGTTAGGGAATTATGAAAAACTCATTCATAAATAGTCTTTGAAAATTCCTATTTAAAATGGTCAATAATTTTATCTCTGGAAATACCACTAATTGTAGCAACTTTACTAGGATCAGCACCCATACAAAGCGCTAATAACTGATTATAGTCAAATACCGGGAGATTATATATTTCCTTATCGGCTTTTTTATTTAATTTAATCTGAATATTATCGAGGTACATTAAGCAGGTAATACATGAAGTAACTATAAATTCTGCTTTGGTTTCTTTAATAATCGCATCCAGTTTTCTTTGTGTAAAAGCATCCGCTTCACCTGGTGACATTTTTGAAAAACCACCGGCACCACCACAGCATTGATATTCTAAGCTGTATTCATCAACTATTGCTCCCAGGGCTTCAGTTAGCTTTCGCAACCCAACCGGTCTTCTGGAAGAATCTTCGAACCCGACAACTTCACTGGGATATAAGGTATGACATGGATACTGTACAACGCCGTGTAAGCCTTCCATACTCTTTTTTACTTTTTCAGCGATTTTTTCAGGTCCAACCTCTTTGTACAATATTTTTGAGACGTGATGAACATCTATTTTACATTCAACCTGTCGGCCGGTGGGTTCCAGTAATCCGTTCACCTTAGTCCTCAGTTTTTCGTCCTCATGAAGATGCTCCAGTCCCATTCTCAGAGAACTGTAACATGATCCGCACTGTACCAGAATATCGTGTCCACTTTGCTCAGCTAAAGAAATGTTCCAACCGCTGGTTGAAAATTGGGATTCCTCGTCAGTAGAAGGAAAGGCCCCAAAGGCCGGACAACAGACATAACCAGGTAAATCAATGAGATCAACACCGACCTCAGGCATTGAAAGTCTAATAGCACTCTCGACATCGGGTCTGATGGCGGGTGTATTACAACCAAGAAAAAGACATAATTCCATTGCTATTTCCCCTTAAACATATAGTCATTATCACTAATTACCGGTGTTTTCATCAGCATTTCCTGAAACTGGGCCAGCATTTCCGGATTCTTAGTTATTGTTGGTAAATCAGGTAAACCAAGAGATTCTCTTACTTCTGTATTTACTCCTACCGCCTGTGTATAACCACGCTTATATATTTCAACAATAGCTGTGGGAACATAGGTGACATCATTGTAGGACTGCCATTTTCGTATTGCTAGTATCAGTTCAAAGGGTTTGACATCCATTGGGCACATTTCCTCACACTTTGAACAGGACACGCAGGCCCAAGGACTATCTTCTTCCAGCAGTTCCTCTTCGAGACCTAAGATGACCATTCTGGCTAAATTTCTTACCAGTAGTGGTGGGTCCCCATTTGACGCCGGACAACCGGAGATGCAAGTTCCACAATTGAAACAGTGATGGAGATTCTCATTGTCATATATTTCCTTCCATAAATCTTTTTTGGACGCTTCAAATTCGATTTCCATAATGATCATTCTCCTATTCTGTGGTTGCCGATATGTTGTAATCCATTAATTTAGCGTCAATAACTGCCATCATTTGCTTACTACTCCACCCCTTCACTTCAGCAGCACTATTACGACATGCGGTTGCGCACATTCCACAAGCCTGACAAGTAGCCGAATCAATAACAATACATTTCTCATCAGCATCATAAGACCGTGCATGATAAGGGCAAATATCAATACATCTTTTACATCGAACACAATTTGCATCGTGGGTAACAGAAATTTCACGCGCCAACTGTATTTCCCGTCCTGATAAGTAAGTATGGGATTTTTGAACAGCTGCTTCAGCCTGCATGATCGACTCCTTAAGGGTCATGGGTGAATGCGCCACCCCAACAACATAGGTACCTAATTTCTGGAACTCTATGGGCCTCCATTTAGCATCTGCTTCAATAAAAAAACCATCTTCATTGAGATCTACACCATATATTTCTGCCAGCTTTTGATTGGATTGATCCGCTTCGATACCTGTCGCTAATGCCAGCATATCCACCGGTAATTCAATCTCTGCATCCAGGACTTTATCCTTAAAGGTCACTACTGGTTTACCATCTTCTATTTCCACCTTTGGTTTGTTATCAAGGTCGTATTCCACAAAAATAACACCTTTCGTCCGGGCTTCGGTATAATACCTTTCAAAAGAACCGTAAGTCATAATATCCCGGAAAAGAACGAATATTCTGGCATCCGGATTTTTCTCTTTGATTAATAATGCATTAAAAATTGCACCCATACAACAAATACGACTGCAATATTCATGGGTTTCTTTTTCCCTGGAACCCACGCATTGAATCATAACGACATCGTCCATGTCGCTGGCATCAATATCACCTGATCTAAGGCCAACACCAAGTTCCCCATGGGTTAGAACCTTATCAGACTGACCATATTGGTATTCAGTGGTCTGGCTTTTACCATTTCCAGTCGCAAAAATAGTGACGGCATGGTCTATGGATAAAAATAAACCATTATTATCTTCTTTGATTTGGGTGTCATAATTTCCAGGTAAACCGTGCGAACTAATGATTTCACTATTTAAGTGAACCGTAATCTGACTATTATCTGAAATTTGTTGTATCAGGTCACTGGCTATTTTAGTGGGTTCAAGGCCGTCAATGGTAGCCGTTACTTCAGTACCGGCATAACCACCGAGCTTATCAGCACGTTCTACAATGTGAACCACTGCTCCACCTTCAGCTAGAGACAGGGCGGAGTACATACCAACAATTCCGCCACCGACAACCAAAGCGGTCTGAAGGCTTTTCAATACTTTAAATTCCAGAGCCGGTTTCAATCTTAAATGTTCAATATGAGATCGAATCTCGCTGATCATACCAGATAAATGCTGAGAAGATTTAGCAATAGCGATGTCGATATCGAATATTTCTATTAATGAGGGGTCATATCCGGCATTCTCCGCAATTTTTTGTAATTTTGTTTGATACAAAAATGGCTTGGCAGCGCCTATCAAAAGTCGATTACCTTTTGATTCTGTTACGATTTCCTGAAATTCGCTTAATCCTTCATTTGAAAAAACTGAGTCAAGCACTTGCACACTCTTGATACTTTTTTGCTCCTGCAAGGTGCTTTTGAGTTGATCAACATTAAATTCAACATCTTCCTGACCGTTACTATTTTTGCATAAAATAATATTGACTTCAGCCAGATCTCTTTCAGAGGATCTGATTTCAATCGCTGGTTTCTCTTCAATAGTATTCTTACTTAGACCTGACAATAATCTGGTAGCCTGGCCTGCAGCAGCCATACCACTACTCATTGCTTCGCTGATATCAGTGAGCCCCATAAAAGAACCACAAATAAAAATACCTGGTTTGGTGAGTTTAACTTTATTAAAATCATCAGTAGGCAGTAATTTCTGGCTGTTCAATTCCAGTTCCAGCATTTGAGCGAATTTTTTATGTTCTTCAAATGGTGCTTGTCCGGTAGATAAAACAACCATATCATAGGTTTCGACAAAAAATTCATTGGTGTCGGAATCAAAATATCTGATTTTTAAACTACCATCGGTGTCGTGTAATACCTCCTGAACGCGACATCGAATGAGTTTTACACCATAATTATCGACGGCATTTTCACAATAACGATAGTAATCTTTACCAAAGGTTCGCATATCCATATAGAATATTGTTGCCTCTGTATCAGGACCACCTTTTTCTTTGGCCAGTACTGCTTCTTTCAATGCAAACATGCAGCAAATTGAAGAGCAATAATCTCTGCCTTGTCGACGGTTTCTTGAGCCCATACACTGAATCCAGGCGATACGATTCGCGGGTTTTCCATCGGAGGGTCGCTTAATGACACCCTCATAAGTTCCGGAACCACTAATCAGTCGTTCAAAAGCCAGAGAACTGACAACATCAGGTGAGACGGCATATGAATTAGCGTCTTCGTAATCTTTAAGGTTGTATAGTTTAGAACCCATCGCCAAAATAACAGCATCGACTTGTCTGGTTTCCAGTTTATCTTCTGCCTGAAGATTTATAGCATTAGTAGGACAAGCTTTAAGGCATGGTTGATCCTGACAGTCCTTACACGCTTCTCTATCAATAAGTAGCATTTGCGGTACGTTGTGAGGCACCATTTGAAAAATGGCTTTCCGCTGGGTTAGGTTATGATTAAATTCATCATCAACCTCAATTGGACAGACATTTATACATTCGCCCAATCCATTACATTTATCCGGATCAACATATCTGGCCTTTTTTTGTAATTCCACACTAAAATTTCCGATATCACCACTGACTGTTTTTAACTCGGTAAAGGGTAAAATCTCTATATTTTCATGATAAAGGCTTTTTCGCATACAAAACTGAGAAGCATATTCGCGGCCAACCATGGGCAGCATCCTACACATTCCACAATGGTCAGTTGGAAATTGATTATCCAGTTTCGCCAGAATACCCCCTACTTGGGGAGACGCGTCAATCAATAATGCTTTGTATCCAATTTCAGCAATTTCCAAAGCTGCTTTAATACCTGAAATACCTGCACCAACAACCAGGACCGTGCCAATCTTTGTCATATCTGTCATATTATTGCTCCTATTTAACCTGTCCAGTCACTTCAACCATTTCATCATCATGAAATACAGTTAAAGGCTGCTCTTCATCCAGTGACCTTCCTGCTTCATATTCAAAGCGTTTCTGGGATACAATAGCTGCTGATTTAAATGCAAGTGTCAAATCTATGTCATTAGGGCAAGCACTGGTGCACTGTCCGCAGGCGACACAAAAGTTACCGATATGGGTCATTCTTGTTAAATGATAAAATACAGTGTCAGTCGGCATTTTTAAGGCACCATCTTTTTGTGCCCAACCTAGAAACTGCTCGCCTTCATGACGGAAGGTGTCAGTCACAAAAACGCATTCTTTACAATAGCAAACAGGGCAAGCTACCCGACAATTATAGCAGTTGATGCATTTGGCCATGTTCTCTTCAAGCGCTTTGAAACTGTTACTTTTTTCATTATATTCATCCAATTTCAGCTTAAGTTCTGCCTTTCGCTTATCGATAATATTTTTAATGGCTTCTGCGCGTTTACCTGATTCGTCATTTCCAGTTAATCCAATTTCACCTAGTGCTTTTTCTCCTTTATCTGTGATGCTTTCCACACCAAATGAATCAGACTCAGTACCCAAAACACACAAGCGTATATCAACGTTATCAGCTACCGGAAATGTACAAATTTGACAGGCTTCTGTGATTTCCATGCCATCTGTTTTTGTTTTACCGGATTGCGCAGCTTTTATAAATGCTTCTGAGCTGAAATCCTGGTCTTTGAGCTTAAAAAATTCCTTGTTTTCGAATCGCCCGAAACAATCCAGCCCAATAAGCAGGACATCTTCGAGATTCGCCTGATTAAGTTTTACAAGCTCAATCATCGCCCTCACTTCGCAAGATCGCATGACCAGGGCTATTTTCTTGCCCGAAGGATTTGATGTCAGTGAAGAGGCAATTTTGGCTGAGCTCACTGGTATTACCGGAGCAAAAGGATCAACTTGATCTGCATTGGCAGGATCAACGATCAGCGTTTGCATAACAAGACCTGAAGCCTGTTTTGAGGGAACCAGAATCCCGCTGACAACTTCTTTTTCAAGTAGGCTCTTAAATAGTTTGGACAGCTCAACATTTAGTTCATCTTTTTTATAAGATATTTTTGTGAAATTCGTCATTTGTATTATCTCCGTTTCCGCGTCCTGTAATTTATTTTATATTGATGGGGCTTGGACCAAGTACTTTAATTTTTTCAGTCATTTCCTGAGCAACTTCCTGTAACATATTCCCTTCACTAGCAGCGATCCAGCGTAACCAAAAACGATCTTCACCGATACCATACTGTTTAAGAATTTCTGTCAGGTGAGCAACTCTTCGTCGGGCCTTTAAATTACCGTTAATGTAATGACAATCACCAGGCCAGCATCCACCAATTAAAACACCATCAGCACCATTTAAAAAGGCTTTGATGATATATTGTGGATCGACCATGCCACTGCACATCACACGAATAATATGTAAATTCGGTGGATAGGCCAAACGTGAGGTACCAGCCAGATCAGCGGCGGTAAAGGTGCACCAATTACAGAAAAAGGCAATAATTTTTGGATTAAACTCACTCATTGTACGACTCCTGTTCAAGATTTAAAACGGTTCAATAAAAACCTGGTTTTTTGAATCCATGTTAATTTAATAGACCATCAATTTCAGCGAAAATCTGTTTATCTGTAAAATGTCTGATTTTTGCGGCACCACTTGGACAATGTCCGGCACAACTACCGCACCCCTTACATACAGCTTCATTGACTTCACTAACTTGTTTATATTCATTAAATTCAATGGCAGTGTAAGGACAAAGACCGATACAAGCCTGACAACCAACACATATGTCAGGATCAATGCTGGAAATCATCGGTGCAACTTCTACTCTACCCGACGCACTTAGAACCAAACATTCTGCGGCAGCACCCTTAGCCTGGGCAACAGTATCCGGAATATCTTTTGGTCCCTGACAAGCTCCCGCCAGGAATACACCACTAGATGGTGTTGAAACTGGTTCCAGTTTTGGATGCTCTTCCTGAAAAAAACCATCAGCCCCAACTGAAATACCAAATGTTCGGGTGATTTTTTCAGCATTATCCCTTGGCTCCATAGCTGTGCATAAAATTGCCATTTCAACAGGAACTTCAATCATTCTTCCTGATAGTGTATCTTCTGCTTTAACCATTAACATACCATCTTTTTGTTCATCTATCTGAGCGACTTTACCCCGAATCATGCGGACACCTTCTTCCTGGACTTTTTTGAAGAATTCTTCATAGCCCTTACCAAAACAACGCATGTCGATGTAAAAGTTATATATTAAGGTGTCATGTCCACATTTATCTTTTAAAAGATGGGCATATTTCAGTGCGTACATACAACAGGTTCGGGAACAGTATTCGTGATAATTAGTATCCCGACTACCTATACAATGCAGTATAGCTACACTCTTAGGCGCTTCAGTATATTTCAGGCGATCTAATGGATCCCGTTTCAGTAATTTTCCAGAGGTGGGACCCGTTGCATTTGATAACCGTTCAAATTCAAGGTTTGTAAAAACATTTGTATATTTACCGTACCCATATTGTGTCATTGATGTGGGATCAAGGGGATCAAATCCTGTGGCAATGATAATTGAGCCAATATCAACGTTTTCAATTTCATCTTTCATGTTGTGATCAATCGCTTCAGCTTTACATTCGCCGACACACAACTCACATTCACAACACCCCCCGCAATTGATACATTTTTCAGCTTCTTTTTGTGCGGCTGCTTCATCAAAATTTTGATCAACTTCATCAAAACAGGCTTTCCTGACATCCGGTTCGATAAATATGGGTTCAACACGTTCCACTTTCTCTGCTTTTTCAGGAATGGGTGAAAATTCTACCTCTTTCTGTTCTACCTCAAATATTTCCATCTCATTATTGAGATATCTTTCTATTCCGGTAACAGCTTTATGTCCGGCACCTATAGCTTCAACAACTGTTGCTGGTCCCGTTACACCATCTCCTGCCGCAAATATACCGGCTTCGGATGTTTCCATGGTTAATTCATTAACTTTAAAAGTTCCCCAGGATGTTAGATCAAAATCTGTTTCCTCTATGATGGGGGCAGTTTCAGCTCTCTGCCCGATGGCGGGAATGATCATGTCACAATCAATGACATATTCACTGTTTTCAACTGGTATCGGTCTTCGTCTGCCACTGGCGTCGGGTTTACCGAGTTCATTTTTGAGACATTCAATACCGATAACTTTATTATCTTTAACGACAACACTTTTTGGTGATACCAAATTATGGAAGATAATTCCCTCTTCTTTAGCGCCAACGATCTCTTCATGATCTGCCGGCATTTCTTTTTCAGATCTTCTGTAGATAACATAAACCTCTTCAGCCCCAGATCTAATAGCAACCCTGGCCGCATCCATGGCCACATTTCCACCACCAATAATTGCCACCCGTTTTTTTGCGTCTTTGCTTCTGACCAGATTAATATTTCTTAAGAATGGAACCGCATCGAGGACACCTTCAGCATCTTCATTTTCGACACCCATTTTTATCGGAAGATGAGCACCAATTCCTAAGAATATGGCGTCAAAACCCTGATCTTTAAGATCCTTCAAAGTGAAATCTGTACCGAGACCCATTTTTGTTTTAAGTTCGATACCTGTTGACAATAGAAAATCAATTTCTTCATCCAGTATCGATGGAGGTAGTCTATAATCAGGAATTCCGGTTCGTAGCATACCGCCGGTTATTTCTGTTTTTTCAAACATCGTAATTTTAAATCCCTTGCGTCTTAAATAATAAGCGACGGTCAAACCGGCGGGTCCTGAACCGATAACAGCTACTTTTTTATCACTTTCTATAACATTGGGAAACGGTACTTTGTTAAGATCCCCTTTATCTGCGGCAAATCTTTTCAAGTCCCTGATTGAAACAGGAGCATCTACTTCACCTCTTCGACAGGCATCCTCACAAGGATGAGGACATACGCGCCCCAGGGTACCTGGTAAGGGTAATCGTTCCATGATGATATCCAGCGCTCTCTGATAGTCGCCTACTTTAACCATCTGAACATACCCCTGTACATTTGTTCCTGCCGGGCAAGAGGTTCTGCAAGGCGCAGGTGTCTTTTTATCTATTGTATAGGTAATCGGTACTGCCTGTGGAAAAGGTCGGTAAATCGCTTTTCTATTTTGTGTACCAACGTCCCATTCATTTGGGAATTCAACAGGACAGACTTTTTCACATTCACCACAACCGGTACAATTGCTGTGGACATATCTTGAATTGTTATGGATTTTTGCTTTAAAATTACCAACAAAACCACTGATTTCTGCAACTTCACTATAGGTTCGCAGTTCAATATTCGCGGCTTGGCCTACCGAAACCATTTTAGGGGTTCCGATACAAGCGGCACAGTCAAGTGTCGGAAATGTTTTATCATATTGAAGCATATGTCCGCCGACAGTCGCTTGCTTTTCTACCAGGTAGGCTTTGTATCCGGCCCTGGAAATATCCAGCGCGGCTTGCATACCGGCAATTCCACCGCCGACAATCAATGAATTTGTATTAACAGAAAATTCGTTTGGAATTAGCGCTTGTTGGTGTGGCACGCGATTGATACCCGCTTTAGATAACAGCTTGGCTTTTTCAGTTGCCTCATCTTCATTTTCAGTGACCCACGATACATGTTCCCGAACACAAACCATATGAAACGCGTTAAAAGGATTGAGTCCAGCCCGCGAACAGGCTGACCGGAATGTTTTTTCGTGCATTCGTGGAGAACAGGACGCCACAACCACCCGGTCAAGATTATGTTCTTTAATATCTTTTTCAATAAGTTCCTGCCCTGGGTCTGAGCACATGAATAAATAATCACGCGAAATGGCTACATTGGGTAAAGTTGCCGCATATTCCGCGACCTCCTTTACTCTAACCTTATAGGCGATATTAATTCCGCAGTGACAAATATAGAATCCAATTCGCATAGACATTTAAGTTTCTCCTGATTAAAGCTATGGTTTTGTAATAAAAGCTTATTTTAATTTTAATGATTATCAACAGACTGAATTAATAACTCAGCAACATCGTTGACAGCGATTTTTTTCTGAACACCCATTTTTTGAATGGCTTCATTCAGCATTCTTATACAGTAAGGGCAGGCTGTCGCAATTATATTTACGCCTTCATCTAAAGCCTGATTTATTCTCAGTTCACCAAGACTTTCGCCACGAGCCTGATTTTTAAAAGCACCACTTCCACCACCGCCGCAACATAGACTACGTTCTCTGTTATTTTTCATTTCTACCAACTCTAAGCCTGGTATACTTTTTAGAATTTGCCGGGGTTCCTCATAAATACTGTTGTACCTTCCTAGATAACAAGGGTCATGGTAAGTAACTTTACAGTTCAGTTCTTTTTGTGGTTTTAAACGACCATCACTGATGAGTTTAGACAACAACTCAACATAATGTTCTTTTTTGATAGTATCATTTAAATCAGGGTAGTCCTTTTTAAATGCATTTAAACAGTGGGGTGAGGTTGTAACAATTTTTTGGACACCTGCTTCTAAAAATTGATTGGTGTTTTTTTCGACTAATTCTGAGGCGATCTCTTTGGCACCTGTTTTATTCGCTATATCCCCGCAACAAAGCTCATTTTTCCCAAAACTACCAACAGAAACGTCTGCTAC